>Ga0194039_1000237_pt1 | contig 35577 bp, 29 predicted proteins | sample JunL228m_MetaG_FD_148679 | JGI IMG/M metagenome (GOLD analysis project Ga0194039, IMG submission 148679) | Anoxic zone freshwater microbial communities from boreal shield lake in IISD Experimental Lakes Area, Ontario, Canada - Jun2016-L227-8m | ecosystem: Environmental > Aquatic > Freshwater >...
CTTTTGAGCGTTCACCCGTTTGAAAAAATGCCTCTCCATGAACTACTTACAGAAACCGACTCCAGAGATTTGAAATCACTAGACTCTAACCAACTGTCTCTGTGGGACTTATAACCGGACACCCGTGTTGGCGTATATTAAAAAATAGTCATCTCCTGCTTTTATGATTCTGGCTGCGTGTTGTTTATGTTCATACATGACTGGCTGAGGTCTTTGCCTCCAATTACCATCAGTTTCCGCTTGAGGAAAGTCCTTGGCTACCGCTGGATCTGTCTTCCCTGCGTCTACTGTAGCAGCAGGTCTTACTACAGTCTGATTGGGGTTTGCTGCCGAGGAATTGGTTTCTTGGGCTAAGAGAGAACTGGAGATGATGAGGGCTGAAACCGTGAAGAAAAAGGGTGGGAGTTTTTTCATGTGATAACCCAAGTCCTTATTTCTTGATGCGGAGGATGTGAGCAACTCTCCTTGAGGGATCTAAGGAAACGAAGTTGCGGCTTCCGTTCCATGAGAAGACTTCGCCGGTGAGGAGATCCTCGACCTGATAAGGGGAATCAGCGGGAAGCCCAAGATCACCTGTCGGGACATCGATCCACCCGGCCTGAGCGTTGCGGAAGTCTGTCGTTACGATCACGAGCAGACTGTTGGACTTGTCAGCGGAAGTTTTCCTGAAAAAAAGAATTGAGGGATTCTCACTGCCGCAGAAGGCGATGTTGTTGGTCTCATGCAGGGCACGGTTTTCGTGGCGAATGTAGTTCAGTAGGGCAATCAGCGGCTTGATATTACCGGGAGCATTCCAGTCGCGCCCCTTGTACTGGTATTTCTCGGAATCGAGATATTCCTCGCGCCCCGGCAGTGCGGCATTCTCACAGAGTTCAAATCCACTGTAGATGCCGTAGAGACCACTCATGGTGGCGGCGAGAACCGCGCGGATCATGAAGGCGGGACGGCCTCCCTCCTGAAGATAGTAGGGAAGGATGTCCGGCGTGTTGGGAAAAAGGTGCGGACGGTAATACTCGCGCATCTCGCTCCTCGTGAGTTCGGTGAAGTATTCTTCAAGTTCAGCACGACTGTTGCGCCAGGTGAAGTAGGTGTAGCTCTGGGTGAACCCGACCTTGGCCAGCACACGCATCATTTTTGGACGGGTAAATGCCTCGCTCAGAAAAATTGCATCGGGGTATTTCGACTGCACTTCGGCAATGACCCATTCCCAGAAAGCAACCGGCTTCGTGTGCGGATTATCGACCCGGAAGATCAGCACGCCCTGCTCCGCCCAGAACAGGAGCACATCACGGAGTTCCTCCCAAAGGGCCTTCCACTCGGGATTATGATAATCGAGCGGATAGACATCCTCGTATTTCTTGGGAGGATTCTCTGCGTATTTGATCGATCCGTCGGGACGGTGAAAGAACCACTCCGGGTGTGCTTTCACATAGGGATGATCGGGGGAGCAGTTGAGAGCAAAGTCCAGGGCAACTTCCATGCCGCGCGCCTTGATCTCGCCCATCAGCCACTGGAAATCCTCCAGGGTTCCAAGCGCGGGCTCGAGCGCACAGTGTCCTCCTGCGGGCCCTCCGATGGCATAGGGAACCCCCGGTTCTCCGGGCTTGCAGATGAGGGAGTTATTGGCCCCCTTGCGGGCCGTGATGCCGATCGGGTGGATCGGTGGAAAGTAGATCACATCAAAACCCATCGCCTTGGCATCCTCAACCCGCTCAAGACACTGACGAAAGGTGGAGCCGCTGTCGGCCTTTCCTTCGGCGGATCGGGGAAAAAATTCATACCAAGCCGAGAATGCCGCACCCGGCCGATCGACGCGGATTTTTTGCAAGGGAGCGTAAGTCGTCGAGAGCGAACGGTCAGGCCACTGCTCCATGAGGGCAATCAACTCCGGCACTGTCGCCAGTTCCACAAGTGAAGCGGCGTCCGGGGCCTCCTCCAGAGTACCTGCAAACTCCGTAAGCTTCCTGCCGGCAGCATTCTTTCCGGCACGCTTGGCGGAAGCCCTGACAAGGGCCGCACCTTCCAAGGACTCGGAAGGGAGGGTGGTTGCACCACCCTTCGTTTTTTTCTGTATCTCCTCGATCCAGGAACCGAAGGCGTCACCCCATGCTTCGATCGTGTATTCGGTGAAACCGACAGGCCCTGCGGGGAAACTTCCCTTCCACTGATCGTTCTCCACGAAACTCATGGAGGATTCCTTCCATTTCTTTTCCCCGACGGAACGCCACTTCAGCATCGCAAGAACGACATCGTGTCCCTCCTTGAAGATATCGGCAGTGACCGTCACTTCCTCACCCGGAATCCGCTTGATCGGATAACGCCCTCCTTCTATCTGGGGGGAAAGGTTCTCAATGATGACGGTAGGGAAGAGAGGAGCCATAACTAGAGAAGGATGAAACCTGAAAACTGAAACTTGAAAGGCTGAAATTTCATGAATTCGATAAAAATCCGGCATTATCCGTATGGCTCATGCTTTGGATTTATTGCGTCAGGAATACAGGGTTGTACAAAGCGAACCAAAATTCAGGTTTCAAGTTTCAGCTTTCAAGTCTTTTAGTACTTCGGCCAGTTCGTCGAGCCGATCATCGGGGTGAAGTTTCTCAAGCACCTCACGGAGTCGAGCGAGAGCCGGTGACACATGGCTCCGAAAGGTACTTTTGCCACATTGGAGACTCAGAAATCCATAGGCACCCAGAGCCTGCATGAGACGCTGGGCTGCACACTTCCAAAAGATCCGATCAAATTTCTCACTCACTTCACCGCTCACATCCAGAACCATCCCTCGATAGAAGTTGAGGAGGTAATCCCTTTCTGCCGCTGAAAGCCCGACATACGGATCGCAGAGGAGCGAGGCGAGATCGTATTGGGCGAGGCCGGGACGCATCCCCTGAAAATCAATGAACCATGCTTGGCCATCACGGATCATGATATTCTGGGACTGAAAATCCCGGTGAACGAGTTGGCGGGGTTCTGCGGCAAGTTCCGCCGCCAACCGACGCATCGCAGGTGCGGCTAAAAGCGAGGCTCGGGGTTTTTCCGAAAGGCCGAAGATCCCGCCAAGGCAATGCTCGGCAAAGTATTCCTGTTCCCATCGATACAGATGCTCGTCAAACTCCTTTTGAAGGTGGAGTTCCGTGGCGTGATCGATCGGGATACGGTGCAGGCGCAGCACCCCGCGCAGCACGGACTCATAAAGAGGTCGGCGTATCTCCCACGATTCGTTGCGGAATGCCCAGAGATCAGACTCACCAAGATCCTCAAGCCATAGGAGGCCTTTGGAATGATCGACTGCAAGGACGGAAGGAACCGGGACACCGTGCTTGCTGAGGAAATTCGCAAGGGCTGCATAATGCTTATTTTCCTCTTTCTCTCCCAGATCACGGACGAGAATCACCGAGGTGTCACCATGGGAATGAGCCCGGTAGAAATGACGGCTCGATCCACCTTTTTCAATCGGGTGCAATGCCGTTGCCGTGAAGCCGGGCAACATCACCTGCATGGTTTGCAGCAATATTTCTTCCGTCATGATCAGAGTACTTTTCCCCGGTGATGTCCGCTGACAGGCGTCGTTCCACGCACAATACACGCTTCCATGTGGGAATCCGGCCCGATGCTCGCACCCGACCAGAGGATGGAATCGCGAACCTTCGCTCCCTGACCAATACGCACTCCCGGCCCCGCGACCACCAATCCTTCGAGTATGGCTGTCGGATGAATCCGGGCTTCAGGGTGAATCAGCTCAGGCCAAGCCGCATCAGTCATGTAGGAAGGACGATTTGCGTGGGAGGCGATCCATCGGTGTGCCTGAAGATAAGCTTCAGGCGTTCCAATATCGATCCAGAGGCCTTGATTCACAAGCATTCCTCCGATCTTTTCCCCAGCCCGCATGGCACCAAGCATGGCATCGATGATTGAATAAGGCCCCTCCGGTATCCAGTCGAAGATATTCGGTTCAAAGACAGCTATGCCGGAATAGACCGTTGAGACTCCTTCCTCAACCCCCAACGCTCCTCTGAAATCCAGAATCCGACCGGAAGCGGCATCAAATCGAACATTGGCAACACCACCCTCTTCCTTGAGAAGCAGCGTTGCCAGAGCGCCCGAAGCGCGGTGCCTGACCACCAGGTCGCCCAGTGGAAAATCGGCCAGGATATCGCCGTTGTAGAGAAAAAAAGCAGATGCACCCAACGCCTCCCGGGCATTGCGAATACCTCCTCCGGTATCCAGCAACAATGGTTCGTGAAAGAGCCGCAGGGAATGTCCGCGGTAGACAGGGTTGATCCCGAATGTTTCATGGAATGCTTCCGGGAGATGATGGGTATTGAGCGCCAGCGATCCGACTCCGGCAGCAAGGAGGCTATCAAGGGCAAAAGTCAGCAACGGCTTGTGAAAGATCGGTACCAGAGGCTTGGGCAACAGCTCCGTGAGAGGGCGCAGACGGGTGCCAAGCCCTGCGGCCAGAACAAATGCGGCGGGGTGTTCCATTATTGGGGCTTCCGCTCCGTAAGCCTGAGGATGGCATCTGCTGCGCAGGCCGCACCAAAACCGTTGTCGATATTGGTGACTGTCACACCATTGGCACAACTGTTGAGCATGCCCAGCAACGCTGCAAGGCCGCCAAAGCTTGCCCCATACCCGATGCTTGTGGGAACGGCAATCACCGGAAGATCAACCAATCCCGCCACGACGCTTGGAAGAGCACCCTCCATTCCTGCCACCACAATCAGCACGCCGCAGGAGCGGAGTTGGTCCATCTCGCCCAGAAGACGATGAAGACCGGCCACCCCCACATCATGAATTCGTTCCACAACACGGCCAAAGGATTCCAGCGTGACCGCCGCCTCCTCGGCAACGGCAAGATCCGAAGTCCCGGCACAGAGAATACCCACGGGTGGTGCAGGCCGGACTTCAGGCGCATTTCCCAGCGTCAGACAGCGTGCACGAACATGATAGACTGCATCGGGCAGCAAGGATCGTAGTTCGCGCGCCAGTTCGGGCGAAACACGGGTGGCGAGAACATAACCTTCCCTGGCATAAATCGCATCCGCAATCCGCACGAGTTCATCAACTGCTTTCCCCTCTCCGAAGATCACTTCAGGGCGACCACAACGCTCGCGCCGGGCGGTATCAATCCTGGCGAAGCCTAGATGCTCAACCCCCTTCTGATCCCCTCCCCCACGCGTACTACTCATGGGCATTTATGTAATACCGCATCGGCACCATGTCGCTCTGCTGAAAACCATGCCTTTCATAGAAAGCACGCGCCTGATTCTCGATTTTATCGGTGAGCAGTGTCACTCGTAGGAACCCCTTGTCCTTGGCATAACCGAGTGCATGGCTCAGCAACTTACCCCCGTACCCTTGGCCGCGATGATCACGATGGATCACAAGATCCTCCAGAATGAGCACAAATCCCCCCTCGGCCGTACTGATTGTAATCAGCAAATTGATCATCCCTATGATACGAACTCCATTTCTCAGCACAAAGATCCTGCCCCGGTTTGGTTGTTCCAGAATAAGGCGCAGTCCGCGAATCTGCTTGTCACGGTTTGGAATAAAATCGGCCTCCTGGGAGAAGAGATCATAGAGGAGATCTGCTAATTGAGGCAGATCGTCGAGTGTGGCAGATTCTATGAGGAGTGGATCGTGCATCGGATGAAGATCACCTTTATGGCAGGTTAAAGACATGCTGGCAACGCACGGGAACGGGCAATGACAATCCATGTCCTTGGGAAAGGATCGAACCAGCAGGAGAGTGTCATTCCTAATAATGATTGGTATTAGGCCGAGAATCGCCGGGATAGCTCCCCCGGCGAAATCTGGCTCATCGTGGGTCTGCCACCCGGAGTGGCATAAGGAAGGTCGCAGGCCAGTAGTTGCTCAAGCAACATGTGTGCGGCGACGGCTCCCTCGGGAAGCCTCGCACCGACCGCTGCCAGCCTGCTTACCGAGGCTGCAAGGGACTCCTTTGCCACGGAATCAAGAGAGGGGGATTCGCTTGATTCACGGAGATAGTCCACAAGCGTTGAAACAATTTGTGAGACCGGAAGGTGAGCCGCGTCAGCAGGTATGGCATCAACCTTCAGACTGTTCGCGCCGAATGGCTCCGCTACGAGTCCTGCCGCATGAAGCAGGGAACAGTGGGCATCAATCCATGCCAACTCTCCCGGAGACATTTCAAGCACTTCGGGAATCAGAAGACGCTGACTCTCGATCTCTCCGGTACCAAGACAGGCACAAAACCTCTCATAGAGCTGCCGTTCACGAGCCGCCCGTATCTCCACCAGAAGGAGGCTCTCCTGATCTTCAAAGAGAAGATAGCGGGTGCCAAGTGCCCCGATGAATCTGGGGATCGGCGCAAGGGAACCAAGGGTATTGGAAATTGGGTGTGCGGGCGTTTCTTTAATGCGTGCCGAGGAATGAATCTCCACATTGGCAAATTCCCGTTGTTGGGGAAGCACAGCGGGTTTCCAGGGGATATTTTCAACAGAAACCGAAGGTGAAGGTAAAGCCGTCTCCCAAGCGGCTCTGGCTGCTCTCAGCACCACGGAACGGAGCAAGCCCGGGTCACGGAACCGCACCTCCCTCTTGGCAGGATGCACATTGCAATCGACGGCTCCAGGTTCCATCCCAAAGAAGAGCACAGCGGGAGGATGCAATCCCTTGGCGAGTATGCCATCAGACGCTTCACGCAGAGGCAGAGAGAGAATCGGGCTCTGGATCATGCGTCCGTTCACAAAGAACATCTGAAGATTGCGGGAGGTCCTCCCCTCCCCAGGACGGGCAATCCAGCCATAAACACTGATTCCTTCCAAATCAAGTGGTGGAACAGGAACCAGCTTTTGCAAAAATTCCTCCCCGTGCAGATCACGCAATCTCACAGCCAGATCTTCGGTAGGTGCGAGTCGAAGAACTTCTCGACCATCCCGAAGACAGGTGAAGGCGATTTCGGGATGGGCCACCGCAAGGATTTCGATCTGACGCAATAAGTTGGCGGCCTCCGTCTGCTCCCCCCTTAGGAATTTTCTTCGCGCGGGCACATTGAAAAAAAGATCCGACACCTCAATCCGGGTGCCAGGAGCCTCACCCGACTCCTTCACATCCACGAGTTTTCCTCCATTCACTTCAACTGATGTTCCCGACTCTCCCTCACGCTGCCGTGTCGTGAGACGGAATCTGGATACACTCGCAATACTCGGCAACGCCTCTCCGCGAAATCCTAGCGTGTTGATTTTCATCAGATCAGCACTTTGTCGGATTTTACTGGTTGCGTGCCGCTCCAGGCAAAGCATTGCATCCGAGCGATCCATGCCACTTCCATCATCAGTGACACGAATCAGGCGTGTCCCACCTTGATGAAACTCGACGGTAATACGATGCGCACCGGCATCGATGGAATTCTCAACGAGCTCCTTCACCACGGACGCTGGACGCTCCACAACCTCGCCAGCAGCCACCTGGCTGGCAAGAATGTCGGAAAGGAGTCGTATCTGGCCCATAGAGGGGAAAAGTAAAAAGCTGAAAGCTGAAAGCTGAAAGCTGAAAGAAGCGGGAAGTGTAAAACAGTCAAGAATTCATCCTCCCAGAGCAGGCCCGTTTTCTTTTCTTCTGCATTCAAGTTTCGAGTTTGCTTGCCCAGCCGTTACAGCAGGTTTCATGCTTCACTACCTTCGGGAGTTGAGTCCTGCTGGATGGCACTCGCCTCCCGAAACCCGGTGTTCCCACCGGCTTGTTTGACTTCATGGGCAGCCTTCCATAAGAATAACGGAATGATCCATATCACGGAACAGGCAGCAATCCATCTGCGGGAACTTGCCCTCGAGAAGGGATCAACAGGTCTGCGACTGGCCGTGGAGAAAGGCGGGTGTGCCGGCCTTCAATATTCCATGAGTCTCGAAGGCCCAAAAACCGGGGATCAGTTAACCGAGCGGGATGGAGCTGTCGTTGCAGTTGATCCCGAGAGCTACATGTATCTGGATGAATGCACGATCGATTATACAGACGGGCTCACAGGAGCGGGATTCCGCGTCATCAACCCCCGGGCTGCCCGCAGTTGCGGCTGTGGCACATCATTTGAAGCAACATCCAAGGAAATCGCAGGGTAGTCACCCGTCGATAATTTCTGATTTTTTAATCCGATAAGCACATGGCTGGGAAAAAATATTATGGCTATCATGGTCATGCCGGACACCGCAACGGGGGAGGAACACCCGATGGGCTCTTCGGCTGGACCGTCTTTATTTTTCTCCTGATCGGATTGGTCTTCCTGTGCTGGATGGGAAGCTATTACATTTTTGCCCGGCCCGAAAAATCCGCAAACTACCGACTCCTGCAACGCCTTCACAAATTAGAGGCTCCTCAACGGTTTGAAATCACGGCCGCACCCCGCGGAGAGTTCCTCAAACCGGTCCAGCTCCTAGAACGCTTTGGTTCCATGACCGCCGGGGAAATCCGGCGTGCCAACGACACCCTGCTCCGAGGTTTTATTCGCAACTACCACCAGAACCGCGATCTGGTTCCCTATGCCGTAGGCACCTACCGGGTAATTGGAACCCTTCCCCTTTCTCATCAGACATTCTGCGATTCAGGTTTTGTAGCCCTTTTACAGGCAGTCGAGCAACCTGAGATTCTCTTGGAACAGCTCTTTACAGCAAATGAGAAGAATCTTCCAGCGTTGCAGCGGGCACTTCTGCCCGGTCAGGAAATCAAACTGGAGAAGCCTCTCGACCTTTCGGCTGTTGTCCACATTGACCGGCTCCCAGACAACCGCATCAAGCTCACCACGATGCCACTGCTCTATGGCAGTTACGGATCGGGTCAGGGGCCGGCCAGCTTTTCACTGGAGCCACCGGATGCCCTCAATCTGGAGGCTGGATTACCTGTCGTGAAAGCGGAGGATATTGATCAGCTTGCCGGAGGAAAATCTCCCAAAACAAAGGGAGAGAAAAAATCACATCTTACGAGGATCGCTGATGAAGTTGCCCAATCATCTCCGGAGCCTCGTATTGCCAAGGCTATTCCCGTACAGCAATCGCCAACCGCCTCTGCGCAGTCAGTTCGCACACAACTCACCAATACTCCAACGGTTGCACGCGCCCTGCCTGTCAATGCAACCGCTGTGCTTCCTGCAATCCCTGTCGGCACCCCTCTTGCCACACCAATCCCTGTAGCGACACCCGATCATACCCCAACCCCTGTTCCGACACCTATCGTCACATCCACTCCCAAGCCGACCGTGACGCCTGCGGCCACTCCGAAGGCATTTCCCTCTCCCTCCATCGCTCCCTTGCCGGCCACAACCAACACAGCCAGCTCTTTGGCAACCAATCCTCCTCTCGTGACACCCTCCCAGCCCTGGCCCGTCTATGCACCCGGCCAGATGCCCAGAGGCGCACTTCTGAGTCCTTCCGAAAGCGAAGAGCTCGCCAAGCAAGGCATCGGTCATGAGCGGCACTATCTCCGTGGCCGTTTTACTGTGACCGCTTCCGGTAACGGTAAGGCCGTGCTCCGTCCCCAAGGAGCACTTGCGGGACTGCCTATTGGTCAAAGCTCCAAGGTTCGGGTTATTGTGGATTTCCCTGCGGGGGCACCCCCTCCCGCTGAGGGCAACACGATTGCTCGGGATGCACTCCGTCCTTTCCAGATCACATCGGTCAAACGGGGTGACGACGGTGTCATCAATGTCTATGCACGTGAAGTCACAAGGGGAGAGTAGGCAGGAGAAGAGTGTTCAAATCTGAAAGGTGAAATCTGAAATGCCGAATACTCACCAGACCGTATCTTCCACTCAAGTTTCAGGTTTCAAGTCTCCGGTTTCCTCTGTCACACCTTCTCTGCTTCTTCTCATTTTTCAAGAAATCGAGGCAGCCGGAGGAGCAATCCCTTTCCGTCGCTACATGGAGCTGGCGCTCTATCATCCGAAGCATGGCTATTATGCGTCGGGTCGCGCGAGTATCGGAAAAGAAGGGGATTTCTATACCAGTGTCAGCGTTGGTAAGATCTACGGACGAGTTCTCGCATCAGTCTGCCGAGATGTTTGGGAGAGGCTCGGCTCTCCGGTCGAATTTAGTATTGTAGAACAAGGTGCCAATGACGGGACACTGGCCGCCGATATTATTGGCCAACTCATACGGGAAGAAGATGCTTTTTCGCAAGCCCTGCGTTACAGAATTGTGGAACCCTTCGCGATTAATCGGGAACGACAGCAACAAAAACTCTCCTCATTCACTCAGGTCTCGTGGGTGGTTTCACTGGAAGAACTCCCCTGCTTCACAGGCATCCATCTCTCGAATGAACTCCTCGATGCATTTCCAGTTCACTCACTACGATGGGATGGAAGCACATGGAAGGAAGAGTGCGTGGGCAGAAAAGAAGATACACTGACCTGGAATACTCGTCAGATTGTTGATTCAGAACTCGCCACTGCAGTAACACTGCTGCCAAAGGATCTCCCTGAAGGCTTCCGTGTCGAGGTCAATACTGCCATCACTCAGTGGCTAAGATCCATTCATGCGAAGATAGAGCGTGGTATCATCCTCACGATCGACTACGGTCAGGCTGGAGAGGATCGTTATGCCCCACATCGCGCCGATGGCACCGTGCTCGCCTATCAGAACCATCGGCGATTTACGGATCCCCTCCAAGAACCGGGCCAACGCGACATCACCGCTCAAGTTGATTTCACTGCTTTGGCATCAGAAGCACGAGCTGCAGGATTTGAAATTTTTGGTTACAGTGACCAGCATCACTTTTTGATCGGTGCTGCAGAACCATGGCTACTTTCACTAGGGAATTCCGCTACCGAACATCAAATCGACTTACGCGCCCTCCAGACTCTCTTAAATCCGTCAACGATGGGCACGCAGTTCAAAGCAATCGCCTTCGGAAAAGGGTTTTCTTCACAAACATCCCTAGCTTGCTTCAAGTATCAACGACCGGGAGTGGAAGTATTATAGCCTTCAAACTGTAAGGTTGAGTTTATGGTCGAGAATGTCACCAAGCTGATTTTCCAAAACCGGATTTGCCAGGCGTTCCAGAACAGTTCCGAAGAATCCACGCACAATCAGCTGCGCTGCCTGATTCTGGGGAATTCCCCGGGCTAGCATGTAGAAAAGCTCATCCTCGTTGAGTTCACCCGAGGTTGCACCGTGTGTGCAACGGACATTGTCGGCAAGGATCTCAAGTCCAGGCATGGAATTGGCCTCGGCCTCGTCGCTGAGCATTAAATTTCTGACTTTCTGGTAGGCATCGGTCTCATGCGCTCCATCCTCTACCTTAATAAGCCCGGCAAAAATCGTCCGTGATGTATCGCTCAGGGCATTGTGGTAAAGAAGATCGCTTGTGGCACGGGGAGCGAAATGATCCTGGAAGGTGCGCTGGTCGATTTCACGATCCCTGTCAGCGGGATTGATCGAGAGCATGACGCTGCGCGATCCCTCACCGAGCAGATGGCTGTCGCTTTCTCCACGGATGTAGGAGCCTCCCAAGTTCATTGCAAGCGCGGTTGCCGTGCCGTCTCTGGCAACCTCGGTGGTGTTGAGATGAAAGGCCGTCGTCTTGCTGCTCCAGTCCTGCACTCCGACATAGGTAAGCTTCGATCCTGCACCAAGGGTGAGGTCGTTCACCGCGATGGCAAGCGAAGACACATCGTTGGCAGAAATGAACCTGTCGATGACTGAAGCCGAGGCTCCGTCCTCAAGCACGATCAGTGTGTGCGGGAAGATTGCCGTATCTTCACCATCCACCCAATGCCATATCTCGATGGGCTTTTCGATCACAATGTCCTTGGGGACATGCAGGAAGGCTCCCGTACGCAATCTCGCCCGGTGGAGAGCGGCAAATTTCTTGGATCCCAGACGCACCGGAGTGCTCATGAAGTTCTTCTGAAACAGCTCTTGATGATCCGTTGCCGCCTGCTCGAGCGGGAGCAGGAGGACTCCCGAGGGTAATCCGCTCGCTTCTCCCTGAATCAGCCTGTCGTTGGCAAAAATGAGCTTGGCCGCAATATCAGAAAACCCCTTGGAACGAGCAATCAGCACACCCTCATTTTCCACAGGTGCCGCTACGGTGAAATCAGAGAGATCAAGTGCCTTGAGATTGGCGAATCGCCATGGTTCATCCGTGCGCTTCGGCTGCGGGGTTTCCTGAAATGTTTCCCAAGCAGTCTTTTGCTCCCGGCGAAACCACTCGGGCCAGTCGGCTGAGTAATCGGAAGGTACACTGATCACTCCCACACAGGAAGGTGCAAGCAGTGTCTCTGAAGACGGATCGGCGGAAGTAGTGCTAGAAGTCATGATAAAAATGTGGCATCAGCCGACCGATCCCTCCATTTCGAGATCGATGAGTCGCTTGAGTTCGACTGAGTATTCCATTGGAAACTGCTGGACGAGATCGTTGACGAAGCCGTTGACGGCAAGACTCATCGCTGCGGCCTCGCTCAGTCCCCTTTGCTGCATATAAAAGATCTGCTCGGCACTGATCTGGCTGACACTTGCCTCATGCTGGACGGCATTACCCTGTCCCCGCACACTGATGGCAGGGTAGGTATCTGTACGGCTGTGGGAATTGATGAGAAGGGCATCGCACTCTGTGTTGTTCTTGCATCCCTTGAGATGCTTCGGCACATGCACCATGCCCCGGTAGGTCGATCTCCCTGTCCCGAGGCTGATCGATTTGGAAATGATGTTGCTCGTCGTATTGTCGGCGGCGTGGATCATCTTGGCTCCCGTATCCTGATGCTGTCCGTCGCCGGCAAGCGCGATGGAGACAACTTCTCCCCGGGCACCTTTCCCCTTCATCACAACGCCGGGATATTTCATTGTGAGTCGTGAACCGATATTGCAATCAATCCACTTGATCTCCGCATCCTCATGGGCGAGTCCGCGCTTGGTGACGAGGTTGAAGACATTGGAGCTCCAATTCTGGACGGTGATATACTGGATCTTTGCCCCTTTCATCGCCACCAACTCGACAACCGCACTGTGCAGTGTGGCAGTCTCAAATTTCGGTGCCGTGCAACCCTCCATGTAAGTCACTTCAGCTCCTTCGTCGGCAATGATCAGGGTGCGCTCGAATTGTCCGAAGTTTTGCGCATTGATACGGAAATAGGCCTGAAGCGGATGCTTCACCTTCACCCCGGGCGGCACATAGATGAAGCTGCCGCCACTGAATACGGCACTGTTGAGGGCCGAGAATTTGTTATCCCCGCTTGGAATCACCTTTCCGAACCATTTCTTGAACAGCTCGGGATGTTCCTTGAGCCCCTCGGAACTCCCGACAAAGATCACACCCTGCTCACCCACCGCCGCCTTAATGTTGGAATAGGCAGCCTCGCTGTCGAACTGCGCCTCGACTCCGGCAAGAAACTTTCTCTCCTGCTCGGGAATGCCTAGCCGCTCAAAGGTCTCCTTCATTTCAGCAGGGACATCATCCCAGCTCCGGCTCGCCTGTTGTCCCTGTGCAAGGTAATAGCGGATATTCTCAAAGACGATATTGTCCAGATCCTTGGTAGCCCAGTTGGTGGGCATCGGCTTTTCAAGAAACTTGCGGTACCCTTCCTTGCGAAACGCACGAACCCAGTCGGGATCGGCTTTGACATCGCTGATGTAGTCGATGGTGGCCTCGGTAAGGCCGACGCCTGCATCGTAGGCATAGTCCATCTCATAACGAAAATCTCCCGCCGAACGGTCAATATCGATCTGGGGTTTGGTTTCGGTGCTCATAGAAGTGGTGATGTCAATCAGGCGGCTTGGTATTCCTTCTCAACCCAGTCATAGCCCTCTGCCTCGAGTTTGAGGGCGAGATCCTTTTCACCGCTCAGGATGATGCGTCCTTCGGACATGACATGCACCCTGTCGGGCACGATATAGTCGAGAAGCCTCTGATAATGGGTGATGACAAGCATTCCGATGTTTGGCCCGCGCAGGGAATTAACACCGGCTGAGACGATCTTTAGAGCATCGATGTCAAGGCCACTATCGGTCTCATCGAGCACGGCGTAGGAAGGCTGCAACATGGCCATCTGGAGAATCTCACAGCGTTTTTTTTCACCGCCTGAAAATCCTTCATTCACTGAACGCGAGGTAAAACTTCGGGACATGCTCAGCAAATCCATTTTTTTATAAAGATTCTCGTAGTAATCGATGGCATCGATGTCCTCCCCCTCCGGAAGACGGGCCTGCAAGGCGGCACGGATAAAATTGGCAATCGTCACACCCGGAATCTCCATTGGGTATTGGAAAGCAAGGAAGAGCCCCAAACGGGCACGAACATCGGGGTCCATACCGAGAATGCTCTCACCATCAAGGAGCACATCACCGGAGGTGACAGTGTAATCGGGATGACCGGCCATGATCTTGGCAAGCGTGCTTTTCCCTGAACCATTCTTGCCCATGATGGCATGAACCTCGCCCTTGGGAATTTCCAGAGTCAGTCCCTTGAGAATCGGTTTGTCCCCAATGGAAGCGTGCAGATCAAGGATGGAGAGTGATGGAGCGGGCATGATACTAGGTTGGGTGGTTATTGAGATGTTTGAATTTTATTGGAAGCAGCAACTCCCGATTCGGAGCATTCCGCGCAGAGTCCTCGAAGAGAAATATCTTTCTGGGTAACAATAAATCCCGGCGGGAGCATCCACCCGCCGGAAGCAGGAACAGTCTGCCTGTCGGTGCTCGCGGGAAGTGCCGCAAACTCGACATCGGAAATAAGGCCGCATGCCGTGCAATGAAAATGACCATGCTCCCGAAGATTTGCGCAATAGCGGGTCGGTTCTCGATCCACATGGACAGCTTTGACCAGGCCGTTACCCACCATTGTCTCCAAGCAATTATAGACGGTGGCCAATGAAATGGAGGGCATTCTTTTTTGTACCCGCAGGAAGACCTCTGTGGCCGTCGGGTGATCCCTCTTCTCCATGAGAATATCATGCACATGGCGCCTCTGGGGAGTGAGTCGCAAACCACCCATCACCATGGCGGAAGCGTAGGAACTGTCCGCTGCACCCAAAACCTCCCTTCTCTCGTCTGAAGCAGTTGGAGTTGGAGAGCCTTTTTTCATGAGATCAGATCTCAATTTAATAAAAACACTCCATTGATCAAGAATTATTCTAATTAAGGATACTGCAAAAAAAGAGAGCACCTGCCCCCAGCAGATGCCCCCTAAAAAATGAAAACCTGTGAATGGTGTATTATGCAACCGTCTGCCGACGAAAGGTCTGCAACAGCAAAACCCCGGCAAAGGCCAAGCAGGCAGTCATAGGAGGAGCTGGAGCTGCGGGAGCCGCTGCCAAGAAGTCTGCCGAGAGCACCTTGCCTGAAGTCGTATCCTTGGCGGTGATTGCAATAACTCCGTTATTGACAGTCACCTTGGTGACATCAGCGGTCGTTTGAACTCCCCCAGAGGTTTGAATGAGTTCGACGGGTGTACCGGGAAGAGTATCCACCGTGGGATTCCATCCATTGACCCTGCTTGTCCAGTTGTCTGATTCAAATCCTGAAGATCCGAGATTGGAGAAAACAATCGAGTTCCAGCTCGTACCAGCACTACCCATGAAGTTGATGAAACCGAATTTCTCGTTGTGATCCTGACCAAGGTAGAGGCTGTCAGGATTGCCATTGTAGCTCGAAGGGAGCTTATTCATGAGGTTTGCCGTCGTGAAATGGGCCACTAGATTATTGCCATTGTAGAAATCAAGGACATTGTAAGGATCTCCAGCGGACCAATAGAGGCCGAAGTAAGAGCTGGGAGTATTGAGCGACAGCGTGGTTTTACCGATCCCACCCAGCGAACCACTGGTGCTCTGCACGGCATAACGGGTGGCGCCTGCTCCGTTCGCATCCGGAGCTCCTCCATAGAGATTGGGATTAAGCACGCCAACAGCATCGATGGTTCCTACCCCTGACCATGCAACATTGCGATTGGCTCCTGTAGGCAGGCTGTTGAAGTTTTCGACCGAGGTATTGGCCAGAGTTGTGTTGAATGCACCACTACCTTCGGCAGTGGTAATGATCATGTTGTAATCATCCGCACGAGCTCCCGTGAGTACTACGGCTGAAACGATTAGCAGCAGGAAGGGTTTTGATGGAATATTCATTTCGTGTTGAAGTGAATACTATCCCAATGCATGCGTCAATAATTATTTTCATATTTTTTTGAATTATCGTTCTGGCCACATTTCTGCACGGATCCTGATTTCCCTTTCCCTAAAAAACGACAAAAGCCGCTTTTAGAGCCTGTCTGAAAATTCCGCGCATGGCGAACAGAGAGAGGGGAGCATATCCACTGCGATATGCGACGAGCGAACGACACAGCTCATGGCTCCAACACCCTCTGCCCTTTAAGGGTTGCGGCTCTTTCGGTCTGATGCCATGTCGATGACTCGGTCGAGTATGAGCTTCATACACTCTCTCCCCATCTCCTTGCCTCAGTTCCAAAATCCCCAGCAACTCGCCTCGTGCAATTTTCCTCAAGGAAAGGCCGATTAAATCGCACAGAGGCCTTTGGGGAGCGTCGTAGCGGATGCGAAGCAACAACCTGGCAAGTCATGGCCGGCAAAGACGACTTCGCGTTTGCTCTTCGCCAACCAACCTGACTCGCCCGCAAGTCTACGGTCATCCCCTTATCTAAAACGCACTAATCGAGGAATAGCTTCACTGGGTTCTCAAGGGCTTCCTTGACCTTAATCAGGAAGGTCACTGCTTCCTTGCCATCGACGACACGGTGATCATAACTCAATGCAAGATACATCATTGGACGGATGACCACTTTGCCATCTACGGCAACCGGACGCTCTTGAATCTTGTGCATTCCAAGAATGCCACTTTGAGGTGGATTTAAGATCGGCGTGCTCAATAGCGACCCATAGACACCCCCATTGGAGATGGTGAAGACACCACCCTGAAGGTCTGAAAGCCCGATCTTGCCCTCCCGAGCCTTGACTGCAAATGCCACAAGTTCCTTTTCCAGTCCCGCCAGTGAGAGCTTATCGCAGTCCCGCAGCACTGGCACCATGAGCCCTTTTTCAGTCCCGACAGCAACACCGATGTCGTAATAGTGATTCTCTATGAGCTCATCCCCTTCGAGTTGGGCATTGATCTGCGGAATGGCTTTAAGTGCTTCAACCACCGCCTTAATGAAAAACGACATGAAACCAAGCTTCACACCATACTTTGCCTGAAATCCCTCCTGAACTTCCTTGCGGAGCCCCATGACCGCACTCATGTCGACTTCGTTGAAGGTGGTCAGAATTGCCGCATTCTGCTGGGCGGAGACGAGTTGAAGCGCAATCTTGCGGCGCAGAGGGGAAAGCTTACGGCGGGTCACGCGACCCTCGGACTGAGCCGAGGTTGAAGAGGTCAGAGGTCGGATATCAGCAGCCTGAGCTTCAACCTTCTTAACCGGCTCTTCCGATTTTTGGATTTTGATCTCTGACTTCTCAGCTTTCTCTTGCGGCTTCTTGGTGTCACCTACTTCTGACTTCTGACTTCCGTCCTCTGACCTGTGAGTCGAAGCCACAGTGGCTGCGGCGTCGATCTCGGCCACCACTTCCCCGATTTTGACTTCACTCCCCTCGGGTACCTTGATGGTGAGCACACCTGCCTCCAGCGCCGTGACTTCGGATGAGACCTTGTCGGTATCGAGCACGAAGAGCAGATCCCCGACAGCGACCTGATCACCGTTCTGTTTATGCCAGGAGGAGAGGACTCCGGTCGTGATGGATTCACCGACGGTGGGAATAATTACTGGGACACTCATGGTTGGATCGTTGTTGTATAATCAGTTAGTTCGGGCAACCGAATGCCAAGGCAATGAGGGCAGCTTGCTCAATCTTATGAGCAGCTGTTGTGCCGACAGCGGTACTGGCTCCCGGTTCACGACCTGCATAGTTGATGGGACGGCCAAAAAAATTCATGAGTTGCGGCAGCAGATGATTCCATGCCCCCATATTCTCAGGTTCCTCCTGACACCAGACGATTTGCTTGGCCTTGGAGTAGGGGGTTGTGAGTTGACGGAGCATCTCTTCGTTCAACGGATAGATCTGCTCAAGTCGTATGAGGGCACTCTTGTCACTCCAACCATTTTTCTCCCGGTATGACTGCAAATCATAATAGACCTTTCCGCTACAGAGGATAAGTCTCTCGACCTTATTGGCATTGACAGGTTCCACCCCCGCGAGAATTTCATGGAAGGATCCTTCAGTAAAATCAGCAGTACTGGAGGCGGCAAGATCAGAGCGGAGCAGGCTCTTGGGGCTCATGATGATTAGCGGCTTGCGAAAATCACGAAGCATCTGGCGGCGCAGTATATGAAAATACTGCGCGGAAGTAGTCAGGTTACAAACCTCCATATTCTCATCGGCACAGAGTTGGAGAAAACGCTCGAGGCGAGCGCTCGAGTGTTCGGGTCCCTGTCCCTCATAACCATGGGGCAGCAGCAGCACAAGGGAACTGGGACGGAGCCATTTGGTTTCGCCGGAGGCAATGAACTGATCGATGATAACCTGGGCCCCATTGGCAAAGTCACCGAACTGAGCCTCCCACATGCAAAGCATCTGGGGATAATCCATGGAATATCCGTAATCGAATCCGAGTACTGCGGCCTCGGAAAGAGGGCTGTTATAAACACAGAATCGGGCCTGCCCTTCAGCTAGGTTCAGGAGCGGAATGTAGCGTTCACGGGTGACCTCATCGTAGAGCACGGAATGGCGATGACTGAAGGTGCCGCGACGACTGTCCTGACCGGAAAGGCGGACAGGGATGCCTTGAAGCATCAGGGAACCGAATGCAAGTGCTTCACCGTAGGCCCAGTCAAAGGGACCTCCGTTCTGATAAACTTCACGACGGCGTTCCAGAAGGGTCTTGCGAACCTTTGGCAGAACACGGAAGTCGGAAGGCACTGTCGTCAATCCATCGACAATCGTCCTGAGTGTTTCAGCGGAGATGGCGGTTTTTACCGGAGTGAATGAATAAGGAGGCTGGAAGATGGCTGTCGATCCAACGAAAGCCTTCTGGTTTGCCTTCACATCGGTATCGATGCCCCGCTTCATCTCCGCCAACGCCGTCTCAAGCTGCAACTTGGATTTCTTCCAACTGGCATCAAATTCTTCGCGGGTCAGCGTGCCAAGTTCTTCGGCACGCTTGATGAACACCTCGCTCGGGTGCCTGTGAGCACGGATGACCTTATAAAGGTCTGGCTGGGTGAAAACAGGCTCGTCAGCCTCATTGTGTCCGTAACGTCGGTAACAAACGATATCAACGACAACATCCCGACTGAACTCCTGACGAAAAGCGAGCGCAATACGGGCCGCCTCAGCTACGGCGATGGGATCATCCCCGTTAACATGGAACACAGGCGCCTCGATGAACTTGGCGATGTCGGTACAGTAGGCCGTGGAACGCGAGTCTTTTGGCAGCGTGGTGAAACCGATCTGGTTGTTGACGATCAGATGAATCGTTCCTCCAACGCGGTAGCCGGGAAGATTGGAGAGATTGAAACACTCAGCAACGATTCCCTGTCCAGGGAAGGCAGCGTCGCCATGAATCAGCAGGGGCAGCACCTTTTTCCTCTCAACCGTATCGCCTAAAATGCGCTGACGGGCGCGCGCCTTGCCCAACACAACGGGATCCACCGCCTCAAGATGACTTGGGTTGGCAGCAAGATAGACTTCGATCTCCGCCCCCTGCTCGGTGACCCGAGTGGTCTGATAACCAAGGTGGTACTTCACATCGCCGCTTGCCTCGCCCAGATCGGGGGCATACTTGTCACTGAACTCGTTGAAGATCACCGCAAACGGCTTCTTCATGAAGTTGGCCAGCACATTGAGACGGCCTCGATGGGCCATGCCTAAAACCAGCTCCTTGACACCACTCGGAGCGGCGCGGAAGAGTATCTCCGAAAGCGCGACCATCATCGATTCCCCCCCCTCAAGCGAGAAGCGTTTCCCGCCGACATAGGTCGTGTGAAGGAAATTTTCAAAACTCTCCGCCTTATGAAGGGTGCGCAGAATGCGGTAATGAGGTGTGGCATTTTCAGCTCTGCCGGCAAGATCCTCCACCCGCTCACGAATCCAGTGCCGGATCCTCGGATCCTGGATGTGCATGTATTCGATGCCGAGGGTACCGCAGTAAATGGACTTCAGTTCACTAATGATCTCTCGAAGTTTCAGAGGTTCGCCATCACGGTAAGAGCGGGAAGATACGGTCTGATCCAGATCAGCCTCAGAGAGATTAAACTCACCAAGTTCGAGCAACGGTTGCTGGGGAACCTTGTCGCTTAGGGGATTGAGTCGCGCAAGGGTGTGACCAAGGGTCCGATAGTTGTAAATAAGCGCCTCCACGCGACTCTCAAGGGAAGTGGAAGCCGCCCCCTCGGCAGTCACCGCGCCAGCACCCGGATTCTTGGAATTATTCTGGTAACGGGCATAGCCCAGTTCAAACCCTTCGAAAAACGAAGCCCAGTCGGCGGAGACCGATGAGGAATCATGACGCCATTTCTCGTAATTCTCATCGATGGCCGCCTCGTTCCAGCGCGCTGTAAAGGATGTGCTCATAGTGATCGTGTGAAATCTGGTGCCATTTGAGCGCCTTTTTTACGCTTCGAAATAGGGTTGCCCACTGTAGCAGAACAAAGTGTCTGGGCAAGCCGGCAATGAACTTATTGGGGAACCTTGCGCAGTGTCAAACGAAGCGATAGATTTCAGCCCCTTCCCTGATTCCATGATTGTTGTTAAAGGACTTACCAAAAGCTACGGATCGAACGATGCGGTGAAAGACATTTCTTTTTCCGTTGATAGGGGTGAAATCGTTGGTTTTCTAGGTCCTAACGGCGCAGGTAAAAGCACGACCATGCGTATCCTCTGCGGCTACCTTCCCGCAGATGCGGGTGAAGTCAGAATTGCGGGTTTTGATATATTCAGCCAGTCGCTGAAAGCCCGTTCACGGATAGGGTACCTGCCGGAAAATGTTCCCCTTTATCCTGAAATGCGTGTCTGCGAGTATCTCGCCTATAGGGCTTCGCTCAAGGGTGTCCGCTCACGCAGAATACCGGAAAAGGTGGAGGATGCGCTGGAACTCTGCAATCTGCACGATGTGCAGAGGCAACTCATCGGCACCCTCTCCAAGGGTTATCGTCAACGCGTCGGACTTGCCGACGCGCTGGTGAACGAGCCGGATATCCTGATCCTTGACGAGCCGACCATCGGGCTCGATCCCAATCAGATCCGCGACATTCGCAATCTCATCAGAAGCCTTTCGCTTCGCCATACCATCCTGCTTTCAAGCCATATCCTGAGCGAAGTCGAGATGACCTGCTCCCGGGTGATGATTTTAAACAAGGGGCGAATCATCGCTTCAGGCACCCCTTCCGAGCTTCGCGAACGCTCGAACCCATCCCTCTCCAGCTCGATTCGTCTGGAACTCCATGCGCCGGAGACCTCTGCTCTTGAAGTCCTTGGGAAGCTCGACAACATTGCCTCCGTGACATCCCTGGGGATGAGCGACGGATGGGCAACCCTTGAGATCATTCCTTCTGATGGCGATCCACGAGTGGCCCTCTTTGACGAAATCGTCCGTCACGGCTGGAAGCTCAGGGAACTTTCTGCAAAGGAAGCTTCCTTGGAGGAAATCTTCTCCTCGCTGGTCGATTCGGCCCACCAAATCCCTTATCAGAACCCCGTCATTCACCCCCCGTCATCACTTCATCAATCGGAGCAATCATCATGAGCGTTTTCTGGACCCTTTGGAAAAGGGAGGTTTCCTCAGCCTTCCAGACTCCCATGGCATGGGTGGTTCTCTTTTTTCTGCTCTTGGTCACCGGCTTCAATTTTTATGCCGGAGTCAGCGTGCTCAATCATGGCCCCACCGAAGTCACCGTTGTGGAATCGTTTTTTAACACCATCTTTTTTTGGTTCGCCTTTCTGCTTCTTTTTCCTCTTCTGACCATGCGTCTTTTTTCCGAGGAATATCGTTCCGGTACCATTGAACCTCTGATGACGGCTCCCGTGCGGGACACGCAGGTCGTGCTGGCGAAATTCTTTGGAGTCCTGTTTCTTTACTGCGTTCTGTGGGTTCCCACAGGTCTTTATTTCCTGATTTTCTGGTGGCAGACACGATTTCAGGCAGCCGGAGCGGTCGGAGCCTACCTTGGGGCGTATCTACTTCTCCTGCTCATGGGGGCGTTCTATCTTTCCATTGGCTGTCTCTGCTCCTCGTTGACCCGTCACCAGATCACTGCGGCGGTCATGACATTCAGCGCCGTCCTGGTTGTCTTTTTCGCGGGATTGCTTTCATTTTTATCCGGACATGTCGGCACCCTCATGAGAGGTCTCTCCATCACCTTCTCTCCGGTTGATCAGATGACTGAGTTTTCACATGGAGTCTACGATACCCGTCCGGTGATCTGGTACCTGACCATGACGGCGTTCTGCCTCTTTCTGACACTTCAGTCGTTTCAATCCCGCCGCTGGCGATCCTGAATTCCAAGCCAAAGAATCCATGGCAAAAAAACTCTCACCCGAATCAAACCCGCCTCGTCCGGCACCGGAATCCCTCCGCACGGTGCGACTGCGTATCGCTTTCCAGATTTTGGCCGCCCTGATTATCGTCCTCTGCATTCTTGCCTGGTCGCTCGGTCACTACCAACGCTTTGACTTCAGCCGTTCTCATAAGTTCACACTTTCCAACCAATCTCAGGAGACCATGTGGAATCTTGGTTCTCCCGCCAAGATCACCGTCTATTTCTCCCCCTCATCGTTGGCAACGGGATCGGAACTCTATGGTGATATTCTCGCCATGCTTCGGGAGTATCAGTTCCACGCCCATCATTACCGGGACCTCACGGTCGAACGGGTCGATCCGTTGCGGGATCCTGCCAAGGCGCGCGAACTGCAGGCTAAATATAAATTCTCTGGCGAGGAAAATGTCCTGATCCTCGACTACAAGGATCGCAGCACCGTGATACCGGTTCCCGAGATGGGTGAGTACGACACATCGCAGACACAGTACGGAGACCGCCCGAGGCTCGTCGCGTTCAGGGGTGAGCAGGTGCTGACATCAGCCCTGATCGGTCTGGTTGAGCCAAATTCAAACAAGAAAATTTATTTCCTCCAGGGACATGGGGAATCTCTTCCCGGTGTGCCCCCCTTTCAGTTGGTGGGCCAGAACCTCAAAAGACAAAACCTCTCCGTCGCGGCCCTATCGCTGCAACCTGGTGAGACCATTCCCCCCAATGCAGCCCTGCTTGTCATCGCCGGAGCGCACTTCGATCTCTCCCCTCCGGAGATCGACATTCTGCAGAACTACTGGAAATCGGGAGGCCATCTCCTTGTGCTGCTCGATCCCACCGGTGACACCCCCGCCCTCAATTCCTTCCTCTCAGGTATTGGCATCACCCCTCGCAATGATCGTATTCTCAGATTGGTTAATCTTGGCAGTGCGATGGGGATACTCAGGGATGTCACCGGTGAATTTGTACCGGGCTCAGAGGTAACAGCGCGACTGATCGGCCTGAATGTCCTTTTCCTCGGGAATACAGAGTCACTGCTCCTCCGCCAAACTACCACCCAGTCTTCATTGCAGGGGGGTGGTGATTTCCGGCCCCTGATCCATGCCGTGCGGGGTTTCTGGGGTTGCTCAGATTTTTCCAACGCCGACGGAAAGGGAGTCCGCTTCGACCGCGCACATGACATTCCCTACCCCGTTGTCATTGCCGCAATGGCCGACCTCGGAGGTGTCAGGGATGATCGGGTATCGGTCGGTGCCTCAAGAGCAATCGTTGTGGGAAACAGCGAATTTCTCAAAGATAAATTCCTGTCCGAAACCGGACTCGATTTCTTCTCCAGCTCGATCAACACCCTGGTTGATCGAACCCGTCTGACGGGGACAACTCCCAAGACCAAGGAGTTCTTCACCCTCAATCTCGACACGCTCCAGCTTCAGCTTCTGGCCGTTTGGACGATGATATTCGTTCCTTTCGTGGCAGCGCTGATCGGAGGGGTCTTTCTTTGGAGCCGTCGTTCATGAGTTGGCGGGGCACCGTACTTTTACTTCTCCTGGCCGGAATGGCGCTTGGATTCCTTATCCTCTCGGACCATTCAAAAACCCATCCCCCGCAGGAACCATTGCTGGGAATCAACCCTTCCATCGCAAATGGTATCGAGATCCACGAGGGGGGAAACTTCTTTGCCCTCTTCAAATCGAACGAAAACTGGATCGTTAAGAAACATCTTGAAAATGGTGCCGTGTTCCGCGATAGGGCCAATCCCCAATTGATCCATGCACTATTGGAAGCGGCGGCAGAAATAGTCCCTCTCGATATACTCAGGCCGGGGGATTCCAAGGAAGGGGTAACACTCTCGGCCCTCGGCCTCAAGAAACCCAACAGGGCAATCACCCTTCATGCGGGAAAAACTGAAATGCTTTGGATAGGAACCGAAGGTGCCGCCCCGGGTTCTCTCTATGTACGCCTCGATTCAGGAAAATCCATCTATCTCATTTCCGGAAAAATCGCCACCATCGCCTTCCGTTCGGCACAGGAATACCGTGACCCGCGCCTTACAGCCCTCGCCACCGATCGCATCGACGAGGTTACCGTTTTCAAGGGAAGCTCCATGCAGCAATTGAATTTGAAGAAAAAAAACGGCCTGATGACCGGCCCGGATCAGGGTTGGGTGTTGGAAAGTCCCCTCTCTGCCAGAGGAGATGAAAAGATCATCCTGTCGCTACTCGATGGCCTGCTGGGCGCCCGGATTATCAGATGGATGCCGGAAGGCACGGATTTGAGTTCCTGCGGTTTGGACACTCCTTCTGCAATCGTAAAAATCCATGAGGAGGGCTCTCCGACTCCCCTGACCATCACAGTCGGCACAACCGTACCCGGCACATCGGATAACTACTTTGTCAGTTGCAGCGATCGTCCCGGTATCTGCGTGGTGGGAGAGGCTATCAAATCATTTCTTGCAGCCACCCCCCAGAGTATCCGTTCCAAAACAATCAGGCCGGTGGAATACGACACCGTCGACAAAATCGAAATCTACGATCAGGTGAACTTGATCTCACTGACAAGAAAACCCGACAGTGAAGATTGGAACCTTCAGCACGGAGCGGAGGGCGTTATCCCCGGAAGCCGGATCAAAGACTGGTTCGGTCGCTTTCAGAAGCTCTCCGCCGAAAGCTTCGAACCAGCCACAGGGGAACACCTCAACGATCATGCACTCGGCCCTCATTGCCTGCCCATTGTGGTCAGTTTTATCGCAAAACTCTCGGAGAACACAGCGCAGGAAAACGCAGGGGAGACCAAACTCGCCCAATATGTCTTCGGTGAAGTCAGGGAAAATCACACTGCGATGCGCGAAGGCAACTCCAATGAGTTGATGATTCTCCCCTCTGGAACCATCGACCTGATCAAGAATGAGCCTCTATCCTGGGCTGTTCCTGCAATTCCATCTCCCACTCCTTCCATTCCGTTGCCGTCTCCCTCTTCGACAAGCGGAAACTAAAAGTCGCCTTGCTATTTTTATGTTCCCTTCTGACCCAATAGCCTAACAGTCTTCAGCCTATCTACCTTCTACCGCAATGACCTCCGCCGAGATCCGCCGATCATTCCTTGAATTTTTCCGTAGCAAGGAACATACGATTGTTCCCTCATCCAGCCTGCTGCCCGATTCTCCGAACCTGCTCTTTACGAATGCCGGGATGAACCAATTCGTGCCGATCTTCCTCGGCACTGCGCCATGCCCCTACACTCCGCCGCGCGCCGCCGATACCCAGAAGTGCATCCGGGCGGGAGGGAAGCACAATGATTTGGAGGATGTGGGTCTAGATACCTATCATCACACCTTCTTTGAAATGCTCGGGAACTGGTCCTTCGGCGATTACTTCAAGAAGGAGGCCATTCAATGGGCTTGGGAACTCCTCGTGGATGTCTGGGGCTTCCCTCCCGAGCGGCTCTATGCCACGGTTTACCAGCCTGCCGAAGGTGATCCTGCCGAGTTCGATGCCGAGGCCCACGCCTTCTGGTCGGATCTCTTTCTTGCAAAAGGACTTGATCCCGCCATTCATATCGTCCCCGGCAACAAGAAGGATAATTTCTGGATGATGGGAGAGACAGGCCCTTGCGGCCCATGCTCGGAGCTGCATGTTGATCTCACCCAGCAAGGGGATACAAAGGGGGCTTTGGTGAATAAAGGCAGCTCCGAGTGTATCGAAATCTGGAACCTTGTCTTTATCCAGCTCAATGCCAATCCCGACGGATCTTTCTCCAAACTCCCCGCCTGCCATGTCGATACTGGCATGGGATTTGAGCGCGTTGCCAGCATCATGCAGTGCACGAAGCACTTCACCGACTTCGGCACGACGATCTCCAATTACGAAACCGATATCTTCCGCCCCTACTTCGAGGAGATCGAGAAACTCAGCGGCAGAAAATATTGCTCCACACTCCCCCGTGCGGGCACCTCTGGAGAGACCCAGCAGGAGAAGGATGATGTCGCCTTCCGCGTCATTGCCGACCATCTCCGCACCCTCGGATTTGCCATTGTAGACGGGATTCAGCCGGGTAATACCGAACGCCACTATGTCCTGCGCCGTATCCTCCGCCGTGCGGTTCGCTATGGCCGCACACTGGCGCTCACAGAGCCTTTCCTGCATCGACTCACCCCGACACTTGTCGCCGTCATGGGGGAAGCCTTCCCCGAGGTTCGCACCCACCAGCAGCTCATTACTGAGACCCTCAGACGCGAGGAAGAGGCGTTCCACAAGACCTTGGATAAGGGACTCGCCCTTTTTGAAACCGAAGCGGCAAAAGGCCGCGGGATTTTGGGTGAAGTGGCTTTCCGTCTTTATGACGAGCAGGGATTTCCCTTGGATCTTACCGAGCTTCTGGCGCGTGAACGGGGCCTCACGGTGGACACGGCAAGCTTCGAGACCTTGATGGAACAGCAGCGCGCCCGTGCCCGTGCCGCTCAGAAAAAGGAGATCATCAGCGTCTCTTCGCTAGAAACCACGACGCCGACCGGATTCTCGGGTTTTGACTCCCTAGAAACGGAGGCGACCATTCTTGATGTCGTTCGGATCAAGGATCGCACAGCTCTGATTCTCGACCGCTCCGTCTGCTATGCCGAGATGGGAGGACAGCTTGGCGACACAGGCACTCTCCATGCAGGAGGATCGTTCTGGCCGATCACCGACACACAGAAGAGTGGTCTAACATGGCTGCATTTCATCGAAGGTGATGATGCCCCATTCCCGGGCACCACCGTTACACTCTCCGTCAATCTCCCACGCCGTGCCGCTATTCAGCGCCACCACAGCGTCACTCACCTTCTCCACTGGGCGTTGCGTGAAGTCTTGGGCGATACCGTGAGTCAGAAAGGTTCCTTTGTGGGGCCGGAAAAACTGACCTTTGATTTCGCAAGCTCCGCCCTCACAGATGATCAGGTGGCCAAGGTAGAGCTGCTGGTCAACGAATGCATCCTTGAGAATGCCTCCGTGAGCTGGCAGGAAGTTCTTTTTTCCGAAGTGAAAGGGCGTCCGGGTATCCTTCAGTTCTTTGGTGACAAATATGGTGACACTGTTCGTGTCGTGCAGATCGGTGGAACAGCAGGATCACTTGATGGTTACTCAATGGAACTCTGTGGCGGGACGCATGTCCGCGCGACCGGCGAGATCGGACTCTTCCGGATCGCAAGCGAAGCGGCTGTGGCCGCCGGAGTCCGCCGGATCGAGGCCGTGGCGGGTCACGAAGCCCGCCTTAGCACCAAGAACGATGCAGAACGCCTTCAGTCCGTCGCATCCCAACTCGGAGCACCGCTTGCCGAGGTCGAGAAGAAACTCTCGTCAACTCTCGCCCGTCAGAAAGAGTTGGAAAAGGAACTTGAAGTCCTACGCCAACGCGAAGCCGCAACCAAGGCAAAAGAGCTTCTTGAGAAGGCTCTGTCCGGCCCCATCCCTGCAATCATCGAGGAAATTCCAAATGCCGACGGCAATCAGCTTCAGGCTGTGGCCGATGCATTGAAGGGACAGTTTGATGGCGTTATTTTCCTCGCTGGAGCATGCGACGGCGCAGTCTCACTTGTCGCCTCAGTTGGTGAAGCCCACCGTATCGCACTCCCCGCAGGCAAACTCATCTCAGCCGTGGCCCCGCTCGTCGGCGGCAAAGGTGGAGGCAAGCCTGACAGCGCCCGCGGTGGGGGGCGGGATGCCTCAGGACTCCCTGCGGCACTGGCGAAAGCCAAAGAGCTGATCGCCGCCGGGAAGATCTGATTTTATAATCATGAACTCAGGAAAGCAGGAAGAGAAACCGAGGGGGCACCCCAGTCACCCGATCTCCTCCTAGAGGTGCCTCTACAGCTGATCAGAAATCAGCGTTGGCCAGTATATAACCTTTTTGGCAATCACCCATCCTAAATGGAATTGCCTTTGGGTGGAGGGAGATGTATCCGAGTTTATTCATCTCAAATGACCATTGACTCAATTGCAGAAGTTGGAATTGACGAACTTGATCGTCTATATATCCGTCCAAACACTGCAAAATTTCCCTTCATATATCGTGAGGCTGTTGAAGTTCACTGGGATGACACTCGTCAGTGCCTATATTCTCCAAAACCTCGTGACTGGTCGTATCTTGAGTGGTTTCAGCACCTTTTAGATGCTGCAGCTCTCCAATCAACTATACTACGACTCACACCGAAAACGCTTTGGTCGAATATCTCTGTCGAACTCAAAGATGAAATGCAGCTTTGGTTCTCCACCCAATCACCCTAGCGAAAAGGATCTTTTTTGAGACATCCAAGAAGAGAGTTGTTTTTTGCGGAAACACTCTCTCAAAACCCGTCTCGTAATCTGTATTACAAATGTTCCGGCAAAGGCTTTGAAGTTTGGAGCAGGGTCAGACGCGCGAGGGAAGGCGTAGTTATCCTACGCCGACCGAGCAGCAACGCCACCCTTGCGCCAAAATCCAAAGCCTTCTCCTTATCCCTTTGCGTAGGAAGCTTCAACCCTAGCCGCCACATCCCGATAGCCATAATCCACTTCATAGATCTGCTTAAAGCAGTCGAGGGCCTTTTCCTTCTCCCTCATACCCTCATAAACCTCACCTAGATTATAGAGCATCTCCTTCTTGACGGCATCCATGGTCAGAAGCTCAGCGATTGCATCCACGAATGTCTTGGCAGCAAGATCATTCATATTGCGGGCCACATAGCATTGGCCGAGTTTTCCCATGGCCTTCAACCGGACACTCGGGTTGCTGCGGGCGCGCTGAAGGTGCCCGATGGCCTCCTGCGGGAGACCGGCATCCATGAGGGCCAGAGCCAGTTCGTAATGAGCGATGAGATCGGTTGGATTGCGCTCCACCCTCTCCCGGGCAGCGGAGAGGATAAAGTCTGCCCTCTGCTTATCGAGTTCCTGCATCTCCTCTTGTAGACGGGGAGCCTCGGGATCGTCGGGTGCAGCCGAGGCAAGGTACTCCTCACGCGCCTTGTAGGCTTCCTCGATCTGGCGGAGTTGGATATCGCTGATTTTACGCACAATGGTGGGATCAGCTCCCCCGGAAAGACCCAGCGCATACTGGTACCACTGAATTGAATTCTCATAGTCACCCTTCTTTTCGTAGAGTTCGGCGACACGGCGCGACTTGTCGATGCTCTGAGGTTCGGCCTGCACACCGGCAACAAGTTCGGCAATCTGGCTGTCGATCATGTCATCACTCTTGACGACGCGATTTTGCTGTTCCAAGGCGACAGCCTGATCCTTATCCTTGATCAGGTCACGGTAGCTATCGGCCACTTCCCATCCGCCCTGCTGGACGGACTGGGCAGCCGCTGCATCCTTGCTTCCCTTGACTGCGACGATGTCGTTCGGATCCAGAGCCAGAATGCGATTATAGATTTCCACGGCGCGCGTGGGATTGCGCGGAATTCCGTTCTCATCCCGTTCCATGCAAAAATTTGCATAACGATAGAGCTGGGTTTTGTCCTTGGGATTGATCTCTATGAGGCTCTCGAAGGCAAAGATCGCCAATTCCTTCATGGGAGGTTGGCATTTCATGGCTGCTTCCTGAAGCATCACATTGGCCTGAGTATTGTCAGGATCATCGGCCAGAATCTCTTCAAGGGCCGGCAGAAGTGCCGTGATATCATTCTTCTTGAGCAGGCTGGCGGCCTTCATCGTGGCAATCTGGGATCCGCCCGTAATTCCGGAGAGAAAGCTTCTCTTGGCAGTTTTGGATTTCTCCTTCGCAGCGCGGCGGGCCAATTTACGGGCATCAAGAAATTCGGGAACGATCTGGAGCAGGCTCTGACAGATCTGGATGGCGTATCCATAATTCCTGAGCTCCATGGCACTTACCGCCTTGAGCCATGTCTGCTTCTGTTGTGGGGAGAGGTCTTTCTGAGTTTTCAAGGGATAATAAGAATGGATATCCTAAATGATTTCCGCTCACTTCGCAATCACTCTGAAAGAAAGGAGGGGGTCACGCGTACCGAAGTTTGAAGGGTTCCTTGGGCAGGGATCGAGACAATCCCCTTTTTTCTCTCAAAAGGAACGGGCGGATTGCTGTCAGGGAGCCCCCAACATGGTTCCACACAGAGGAAAGGATCACCATTGCTCCAGAGCGTGAGGTAGGGAGCCGCCGCGTAGTCGCAGGTCACGCGATGCCCGAGAGCAGGTGCCTCAAGGATAAAACGACGATCCATCACTTCCACAAGATCCAGGATATAGGAGCCGGGGAGATCCTTCTTCGGAAAATATTCCTCCGGCATTTCGCCTCCTGCAAATTCAATCACCTGTGTCGTCCCATCTAGAAAATCACCGGGAGCCATTTCGCGCCGATAAGTTCCCTTGGGCATCAGCAGTCGTGCACTCGCAAGATCCCCAACGGCAAATCCCGGATGCCATCCGAATCCAAGGGCAACCGGATGATCCTCCTGATTATCAAAAAGAAAACTCATTTCCAGGGTTCCCTGCCGGAGAGTGTAGGTAAGCGTCATGGCGACCTTGTAGGGATAAGCATCGGCTGGGATTTCAACGGGTGACAGTTCATAGGTCAGGGATCCCTTGTCCTCATCGAACAATGGTGCGCCAAACTGGTGATGTCTCAGGAATCCATGCGTCCCTCCCTTGATCAGATGGCCATCGTAACGGGATTCCTGCTGCCAAAGACGATGGACGAAATATCCCATGACCGTGGCGTGATTACCCCAACCTGTTTCCGGTTTCTCCACTTCGCCGTCACGCCAGAGGAATCCTTTCCAAGCCCCTTTTTCATTGCGAAGCGCAAGACTCACCGGCTCGGCCCCTGTTCTTGAAACGATGAGGCGCATTCCTGCTGACTCATCGGTCAACTGATCGAGAAGGCCGACGGAGGAAGTCACAACTTGATGAAGAAACATGGGAAAATGATGAACGATGATTTAGAAGGGATGAAGCCCTAAAGTAAGGGTTTTTAACGATCAACCTGTCATGCCACTCTCACCACTTCGCGAAGAAGACTTGCAGGAGAGTTTTGCCCGCTCCTCCGGTCCCGGAGGTCAGCATGTCAACAAGGTCTCGACCGCCGTCACCCTGACTCACCTTCCCACCGGAGTCTCCGTCTGCGTCACCGACTCGCGCAGCCAGAGCATGAACCGCAAGATCGCCAGGGAACGACTAGCTGAAAAGCTTGCCGAACGACGCGCCGCCCGCAGTGCCAAAATGAAGGCTGATTCAGCCAAGGTGCGCCGCCAAAAGGCCAACCGTTCCTTCTCGGAAAAACGCAAGCTGGTGGAGGGAAAACGCCACCGCTCCGAAATCAAGAAGGGCCGATGCCGTATGACGAGGGATGACTCGTAAACACCGAGATCGACAAGGGCGGAAAAATGGCCGCAGAAGAATATTTGCCACAAGAAGCACAAGGTACGCTGGAAAAGGGGAAGGTCAGGAACGCTCCTTTTCGCGCACCTTCCCAAGTGCTTGTTTCAAGTTTGACGGCACTTGCCTCCCGGCAAGCGGTGCCGCCCTGCGGGCTGCAACTTCGTTGCAGTCTTACGCGCACCTTCCCAGGTGCTTGTTTCAGCTTTCAGGTTTTATCTTTCATCTCTACGCTCCCCTCCCATGGATCTTCTCACCTGCGATCTTCCCGGTATTAAAAAACTCCGCAGCGGCAAAGTCCGCGAAGTCTTTGACCTCGGAGAACGACTGCTCCTTGTCGCCACAGATCGCATCTCGGCTTTCGACTGCATCCTGCCGAATGCCATACCCGGCAAGGGAGAGGTTCTCAATCAACTCTCGGCCTTCTGGTTCAACCGCCTCGACTTTGTCCCCAATCACATGATCGAGACCGAGATCTCCGCCTTCCCGCCAGAGCTGAAACCCTTTGCGGACATACTAAAAGGCCGCTCCATGATCGCAAAAAAAGCGACTCCACTCCCCATCGAGTGTGTCGTGCGGGGCTACATCGCCGGATCGGGCTGGAAGGAGTATCAGGAGAGCGGCACGGTCGGCGGCCATGTCACACCCGAAGGGCTAAAACAATCAGACCGCCTCCCCGAGGATCTCTTCACTCCGAGCACCAAGGCCGAGGAGGGCCATGATGAAGCGATCACATGGTCGCAGTGCCGCCAGATTCTGGGTGATGAAATCGCCCATCAGGTTCGTGACATGAGCATTGAACTCTACCGCCATGGTCGTGCCTACGCCGCCTCCCGAGGCATCATCATCGCCGATACGAAATTCGAGTTCGGCATCCGCGATGGCGAGATCATCCTGATCGATGAATGCATGACTCCCGACTCCTCCCGCTTCTGGCCCGCTGATCAGTATCAGCCCGGCGGGAGCCCTCCAAGCTTTGATAAGCAGTTCGTCCGCGACTGGCTGGAGAACTGTGGATGGGACAAGCAACCTCCCGCACCCGAACTTCCGCCAGAAATCGTCGCCAAGACCGCCGAGAAATATCATGAGGCACTTGTCCGTTTGAGTGCACCGCTACCTTAGTTGCTCATGGAGGCTGTATTGCCGGTGGCATTTAGCAGTCAGATAGATCGCTTCATTTTGTTCCTCGCCACCGAACGAGGACTCTCTACGAACTACCAAATCTCGACTCGCGCCTCGCTGGAGCGCTTCGCCGATTGGGCTTCCAAACGCGAGACTGCATCGCTGGAACAGATCACTCCTTCGCTTCTTTCAGAATTTCTGATTGCGGAGAAAAAACGGGGGCTCTCCGCCACCTCAATCAAGCTGGAGGCCGTTGCACTGCGCATCTTTTTCCGTTTTCTCACGGCTCGCGGATGCATTCCAAGCGACCCTGCGGAGAAGCTGCCTATCCCGCGACTACCAAAGACACTTCCCCAGCCTCTCTCCCCACCGGAGATGGTGAAGCTGGTGGCAGCGCCCGCCGGAGAAACCCCCCTGGAGATCCGTGACCGCGCCCTACTGGAACTCCTCTACGCCTGTGGACTTCGCATTGCCGAAGCCTGCACCGTGCGTCTGGAACATCTGGATGAAGAGGGGGGAGTGCTACGAGTGACGGGCAAGGGTAATAAAACCCGCCTGATTCCCGTCGGCCGTGCTGCTCTGGAGGCACTAAAACGGTATCTCAGCGTAGCCCGCCCCAAGCTTGTTTCGGCCAAATCGGGCGCACACATCTTTCTATCCGTCCGGGGGCATCCCCTCACACCGGCCCGTATCTGGCAGCTTGTCCGTTACTACGCAAAGAGGGCGGGCATTGAGGAGTCGATCCATCCGCATCAACTCCGCCACTCCTTTGCCACGCACCTGCTGGCAGGAGGGGCAGATCTCCGCATCATTCAGGAAATGCTCGGCCATGCCTCCATCGCCACGACACAGATCTACACGCAGGTCGATCGGGGGCAGCTGAAGTCGGTGCATCGGAAGTTTCATCCCCGAGGTTGAGAACCAATTATTAGATCTTGTGGATTTTTGCGGGAAACCAAAGATGAGACTCTCCCTTCCCTCCCCATGCCCATACAGAAAGCGATAGCCGTCATTTCCGACATCCATTCCAATCTGGAGGCCCTCACGGCTGTCCTAAAAGACCTCAAGTCACAGGGCGTTACCGAGATTGTTTGCCTGGGGGATATTGTGGGCTATGCGGCTGATCCGCAGCACTGTCTGGAAAAGATTCGCACCCTCGGATGTGCGGTTGTCATGGGAAATCATGACGAGGCGGCGTGTCTCGACGATCACTCTGCTTATTTCAATGCCAATGCGCATGCAGGGGTTGTTTTTTCCGCCGCACAACTCACGGAGAATGATAAGTCATGGCTCTTGTCGTTGCCCCGCGGTCTGATGATTGATGGCATCACCTTTCTGCACGCCTCTCTGGATTGCCCCGAAGACTGGAACTACATCCTCTCCGAGGAGGATGCGGAGGCTCATTTCTTCTATCAAGCTACCCAGCTCGCCTTCTGCGGCCACACACATGACCCTCTCCTATGGGTCTCCCTCTCCCCTCAGAGCCTCCCCTCGAAGTTCACGGGAGAGGGCATGTTATCCCTCCCCGAATCTGGCAAGACTCTCGTCAATGTGGGGTCTGTGGGACAACCCCGTGACGGGGATAACCGGGCCTGTTATGTGATTTACAGACCGGATCAGAACACCGTCGAATACCGACGGGTGAGCTATCCGATCGAGATTACCCGGCAAAAAATATTAAAAGCCGATCTTCCTCCCTTCACTGCCGATAGGCTCCTTCGGGGGAGATAGGCAAGCACTGTTCCAATTCCATGATTATTCCAGAAACGGAAATTATCATCACCAAGGAAGGGGTGGAGATCGCGAGAAAGACCGTTCGCCCCGGCGAGTATGTGATCGGGCGTGATCCCTCCTGCGATGTTCATGTGGAAGACGCCGGTCTATCAAGAAGACATGCGGTGTTGACGATCAACTATGATCACTCATTCATTGAGGATCTGGGCAGCAGCAACGGTACCTTCGTCAATGACAACCCCATCTCAGAACCAACACGCATGTGGCCGAACCAGCGAATCCGTCTGGGAGAGGGAACGATGATTTCCCTGCGTCGTTTGAAGACGGAGGTCAGAAGCGACATGTCCATCGCCCCGAACCAGGCACTTGTAAAACGAATGCTGCCCGAGGAGCTACTGCGGGACAAAAAATACGATATTGGAGGCATGATTGCACAGGGAGGCATGGGAGCAATTCTTAGTGCCAGGGAGGTCACCATTGATCGCACGGTGGCAATGAAAGTGATGCTGGATTCCCTCTCTAGCGTGGATCATGTGCGTTTCATCGCAGAAGCCAAAGTGACGGGGCAGCTTGAACACCCCAATATCGTCCCGGTGTACGAACTTGGAGTCGATGAGAACGGGCATGTCTATTACACGATGAAGTTCGTGCAGGGAGTAACCTTGAGCGAGATCCTGAAACAGCTTGCGGGCAGGGACAAGGAAACCACGAGGAAGTACCCCCTTCCTGTGCTTCTCACGCATTTTCAGAAGATCTGTGATGCCGTTGCGTTCGCCCACAGCAGGGGGCACGGGTCAGGACATAGGTAACACCTTGGTTCAAGACATGGGTAACACATGCCGTGAGTGTTCGGTTATGGTGTTGGTGTTTTGGTTGTTGGTCA
>Ga0194039_1000240_pt1 | contig 35414 bp, 34 predicted proteins | sample JunL228m_MetaG_FD_148679 | JGI IMG/M metagenome (GOLD analysis project Ga0194039, IMG submission 148679) | Anoxic zone freshwater microbial communities from boreal shield lake in IISD Experimental Lakes Area, Ontario, Canada - Jun2016-L227-8m | ecosystem: Environmental > Aquatic > Freshwater >...
GGGATAACTAATAATAGTTGGACAACGGCTAAAGAAGAAACAATCTTCGAATGTTTAAAAGGAACCACATTGACTTCATTTTGATTTTCCATATTTTAAAAAAACTTATATTTATAATTTTAGATATCAATCTCCGCTAATTTAGCATTCGATTGAATAAAAGATTTTCGAGGAGGAACTTCGGAACCCATGAGAATATCAAAGACTTCATTGGCTTCTTCCGCGTCTTCTATATTTACTTTTTTGATTATGCGATGTTCTGGATCCATTGTAGTTTCCCAAAGTTCTTCTGGGTTCATTTCTCCGAGACCTTTGTATCGTTGAATATGAATTTTACTTGTTTTCTTTTCTTTTCCTTCGGCAAGCTCAGGACCTTCAGCATCCCCCTCTTCAACTTCGGCTTCCTGAATTTCAGTCACATCTGCTCCTTTGCCAATAATTTTTATTTTTTCTTCATCAGAATATGCATAATTTACTTCTTTGCCTCTTTTAATTTTATAAAGCGGTGGTTGAGCAATATAGATATACCCTGCTTCAATTATTTGTTTAAAATATCTATAAAATAAAGTAAGGAGCAATGTTCTAATATGTGCACCGTCAACATCGGCATCGGTTGCAATAATTATTTTGTGATAACGCATTTTTTCAATATCAAAGGTATCTCCTATAGAAGTTCCCATAGCAATAATAAGAGACTTCACTTCTTTTGAAGCGAGCATCTTGTCTATGCGAGCACGCTCAACGTTTAAAATCTTTCCGCGAAGAGGCAGTATAGCCTGTGTACGTCTGTCTCTTCCTTGTTTTGCAGAACCTCCTGCAGAGTCTCCCTCTACAAGAAACAATTCTGATTCACTAGCGTCTTTGGTTTGGCAATCAGCAAGTTTCCCAGGCAATGTCATGCCTTCTAATGCACCTTTTCGTAAAACTGAGTCTTTCGCCGCTTTAGCTGCCTTGCGCGCCTTTAGAGCTAAAATCGATTTATTGATTATGGCTTTCGCATCGTCTGGATTTTCTTCTAAGAAGGAAGCAAAAGATTCCCCAAACACAGTTGCCACAGCCCCTTGTGCTTCCATACTGCCGAGTTTTGCTTTTGTTTGTCCCTCGAACTGTATTTCTTGAAGTTTTACTGATATGACACAAGTTAAACCTTCGAGCACATCATCTCCCGTGAACCCTCCTTCAGATTCTTTCATCATCTCATTCTTTTTACAGTAAGTATTTAATGTTCTAGTCAAAGCAGTCTTGAACCCGGTAACATGAGTTCCTCCTTCTCCTGTATAAATATTATTTGCAAAAGGAATTATGCGATCAACTATATCATCCACATATTGAAGTGCGATTTCAACATTGACTCCATCCAATTCTTTATCAACATAAAAGATATTTCCCTGTATTGGTTTTTGTAATTTATTATAATACTTGATGAGTGAAGTAAGTCCACCTTCAAAATAAAAAGACGTCGATGGTAGCTCAAGTCCCAATTCTCTAAAATAAAATATATGTGAGTCGTCGATTTTTGTTTCACAATTTCTCGCATCAATTATAGAAATCTTTAAACCCTTTACTAAATATGCCTGCTGGCGAATATGATTTATAATCGTAGCTAGGTCGAATTTAATGCCACTATCTTTTGTTCCATCTTTAGCGATAAAAATTTCGGAATCTGGCTCAAAGGTTATGATAGTACCCTTTTGTTTTGATGATCCTACTTTTTTTACTGCTGCTTTTTTCTTACCACGAGAATATTCTTGAATGTATTTACCTCCATCTTTATGAACTTCAGCTTTACAATAAACAGAAAGTGCATTAACAACAGACGCTCCGACACCATGAAGTCCTCCAGAAACTTTATACCCACTATTTTCTCCACCAAATTTACCACCAGCATGGAGTGTTGTCATAACGGTTTCAAGTGCAGAGACTTTCGTTTTTTTGTGAATATCTACAGGAATACCTCTGCCATTGTCAGCCACTCGTACACGGTTCTCTGGCAAAAGAACAACTTCAATGTTGTCACAAAAACCACCCATGGCCTCATCCCTAGAATTGTCAAAAATCTCCCATACTAAATGATGTAGCCCTTCTGGGCCAGTAGTGCCAATATACATTCCAGGACGTCGTCGTACTGGCTCAAGACCTTCAAGAACTGATATGTCTGAAGCGTCATAGTGATGTCCGTTTCCTCCCTCTTTTTTTTCTTTTTCTTTTGCCATTTTTATGAAATTTAGCTTTAAAATTCAACCTAAAAAGTATTTACCCGCCTTTGGCGGGAAAGCAAAAAGACAATTTTTGCTGTATAGATTATAGCAGAAAAGGGACTAAAAACCTAGCTTTTTATCGTAATTCCCACCTTGAATTTTGCTTTATTTTATGGCTTATTTTAGCCATTATTATATTTATTTCGTCGTCAGTGAGAGTTCTTTCATAAGACTGAAAAACAAGCCTAAAAGCATATGAAGTTTTGCCATTTTTCGTGAAAGAATCAAAAATATATGGATCACGAATTAAAAGATCGGTAGCTTCTTCTTTGAGTAGTTTTTTAAGTTCCTCACCATTATCTTTCTCCGGTACCCACACAGATACATCACGAGAAATAAAAGGATAAATTGACCAAGGGATAAATTTAGTTTCTAAATTATAGTTTCTAAGTTCTAGCGACGGTTCAGAAGACATATCTTTACAAAAATCATTCAAGCTTACTTCTATAATATTTTTCTTATCATTATATGCGACGTGTATTTCTTCTTTGCCCATTAAAAAAACAGTCCCAATTTCGAAAATCTTTATTTCATTCATTTCCAACAATGGAGCATTAAGTTGATTCAGTCTTAAACTTTCTTTTAACCCATCACTTAAATTATTCCTCAAAAATTTTTTATCTGAAGCCGAAGCAAGTACTTCTACTTCTCCAGTATCCGTAAAAGAATAAGTCATTACTTCAGAATATCCATCATTTATGAGTTTGTTGCGGGCCCAAAACATCTTAGCAAAAGTTTCATTAATCTTTGTATCAAGTCTTATCTCTGGCAATTTTTCTTCAAGTCTGTCATACCCTAGAACTCTAATTACCTCTTCTGTTAAATCATGGGGTCCAGTAATATCAATCCTTAAATGTGGAACTTTTATCTTGAAAAGATAATTATCTTTAGCAAATTCAAAATTTAATTTCTGCCACACTTTTTCTATTTCTTCTTCCTTAAAAGAAGTCCCAAGGCGTTTGTTTATATAGTCGATAGAAATAGAAATTTCTTTCTGTAGAGCTTTTTTAGGATAAACGTCTACGACATCCTCAATCTCTCCCTCTGATAATTCAAAAATTAAATCTGTAATAGCATTCATGGCTTTCTCGCAAAGTTCTGGACTTATCTCATTCTCATATCTTTTTACTGCATCAGTTAAAATGCCAATTTTTTTAGCAGTTTTTCTTGTGCTTGTTGCATCAAAATTCGCAACTTCAATTATTATATTTTTTGTATTAAAATCCACTTCCGCTTTTGTACCACCTTTAATACCTGCTATCGCTAATACTTCGTTCGCCTGTGGTGAGCATGTCGAACCATCCGCAATTACTAAGATAGATTCATCAAGACTTATATCTTTTTTATCAAGAGTGGTTAATTTTTCACCAGTTTTTCCATTCCTTACTATTATTTTTTCACTGGCCAATTTGTCTAAATCAAAACAATGTATTGGTTGACCTAAATCAAACATAACAAAATTAGCTGCATCTACAACGTTATTTATGGATTTTTGACCTATTGCCTGCAATTTTTCTTTTAGCCAATTTGGTGAAGCACCAACATTTACCTTTTTAACAATACGTCCCATATAACGGAAACATTTTTCATCTTGAATTTCAATTTTAAGGTTTGTTGATTTTGGTTTAAAAATTTCATATTTCTGATCCTTGATCTTCAAATCAAAAATCACTGATATTTCTTTTGCTATCCCCCAGTGAGAAAGACAGTCGTGAGCCCTATCTGGCAAAATCTTAATATCGAAAACCCAATCTTCTTTTTCTTTCCCGAAGGTCTCGAGATTGTCGAGGGACTCTACTTCAAAAGAATGAAAAATAATCCCCTCAGAAATTTTTTCAGGGTCTGGTAATTTTTCCTCAAAATAATTTTGCAACCAACTATAGCTAATCTTCATATATTTAAAACTGACTAAACCTTAAATCTCCATGATATGCTGGACGGATGTCAGGCATTATATATTTTATAACCATCAACCTTTCTAACCCTGGTCCAAAAGCAAAGCCTTGATATTTATTAGAATCAATTCCACAATTTTCTAATACTTTCGGATGCACCATCCCCGCTCCACCCATTTCAATCCAACGTCCTTTATACTTTAAATCAAATTCAATTGATGGTTCAGTAAAAGGGAAAAAACTTGGACGAAAACGAAGATTAGTATCTTCGCCTAGCATTTTTTTATAAAAATGAGACAAAACTCCTTTTAAGTTCGCCATTGAAATATCCTCTCCAATCATGAGCCCTTCAATTTGATAAAATTGCATTTCGTGTGTTGCGTCAGTTGCTTCATTGCGAAAACATTTACCAACTGAAATAACAGCAAAGGGTGGTTTCTTCCCCAATTTAGCAAATTCTTCCATATATCTAATTTGCACATTGGAAGTATGTGTTCTTAATACTTTCCCATCCTCTCCTTTAATATAAAAAGTATCCTGCATGTCACGAGCCGGATGATCCTTTGGTACATTCAGTGCATCAAAATTATGCCAGACATCTTCAAGTTCAGGACCTGTAGCAACTTCAAATCCCAAGTCAATAAAAATTTTTACTGCGTTATTTATAACCATAGAAAGAGGGTGCTCTCTTCCCGCTACGGTGGATAAATCTTTTTGTGTTTTATTTTCCATAATTTTTTACATTCCTCTTAGTCTTAAATAACAAACATGCTCATGTTCACATATTAAAGTAAATTCATTATCAAATTTGTCACTCAAGTGAATTTTGTTTCCGGGACTATGTCGAGCTTCTTCATAGTAAGCTTTCACTTCGTCTTTTCTTTTGTCGCTTTTAAGATAATTAACAAAATCCCGAACCTCTTCGTGAGATTCATCATAAGATATATTTATATTGTGGATAACTGTGTCAGACATATAAAAAATGACCTTATAATAGCTAAATATATCATATTTATTGGCTTTTTCCAATTTTCTTATTTCATCATTTCTCTCAATCTGCAAAATTCACATTCTTTGTCTTCACAACGCATATCCCAAAAAGATAAATTTAAAATTTCTCCGGCTACTTGTTTAATTTTTTCTTCTAGTTCTTTTGTGTCTTTTTCTGTTATTTCAAATTCTTCTTTGTGCTGCTTTCCTTTTTCGTCTGGTTCAATAAAATCTATAATTCCACACTGCATGTTAAATTTATTATTTTCAAACCTATCCAACAAAATTTTATAAAAAACTAATTGTCTAAAATAGTTTCCATCAGAAGTTTTTGTTTTACCAATCAGTTCATTTCTAGTTTTTGGTTTACCTGTTTTATAATCAACAACATTTACTATATTACCATCTATAAATTCAATCTTATCTAAAACTCCAGTAAGCCTCGTATCACCATCTAAAATGACCCCATTTATACGAAACTCGGTTAAAACATTTTCATTCCAATTTTTATGATATGCATCATACCAACTAGAAAGTGATTTCTGCCCTTTCTCCATTAGCTCACTTGATTCACGATCGCTCAATCCTGAAGCATTCAAATGTCCTTCAAAACTTTTTAAAAGGAAATCTTTGCTCGTCTCTTCTTCTTTTATGCGACGAAAAAATTCACATAGCGCCGAATGTACCGCTGTCCCATATGCTTGGAATTTAGTAGGAGCCGAAGGAATGCGTATAAGGTTTTGGTAAAAATATTTCCATGGACATAAAATATAATTATTCAAAGCCGTAGGAGAAAAACCTTGAGAAACAAAAAGTTCACGAATAAAATTTTTATCTTTAAGGTTATCGGCTTGTTCCTTCTTTGGTTCAAAAATTATTTTTCTATTTTCTTTATATTCTTTTTCAAAAACACCAGTATCAACTGTTTCCACCAAGTCTGACTTCAATTCTGAGATAAAAGAACTCGGCAATAATTCACGACCATCTTCTCCAGAAGTAGAATACGAAATACTTAAACCCACTTTTGCACGAGTCAATGCTACATAAAACAATCGCCTCTCATCCGCATTGTCGTCCTCAACCTCAATGTTTTTATCGCTAAGCATGTAAATGGAAGGTAAAAGTTTTAGTCTATCAAACGACCTTTTGTCGCCAAAATGTCCACTATAAACTTTTATTACATAAACATACTCAAATTCGAGCCCTTTTGCCCGATGCACTGTCATAAGACGAACTTTCCCAGAATTTTTATTTGCTTTTTGTCTCTTTATAAAGAGACCATGCTTCCTAATCGTTTCAATATAAATAAAGAAATCTTCTAGGTTTGCATCTGGTTTCCTTAAAACTAAATGTTTTGCTTCTTCAAAAAGAGAATTTACCGCATCAAATCTTTGTTCTGCATTTCCACTTCCCAAAATAGACTCTAGTAGACCGGAGTCTCTAACGATACTTTCAAACAATGAAAGTAACTCTATGTTTTTAGATTTCTTAACCCAAACAGAAAGTTTTTCAATGGCATTTTTTATTGCATCAATGTCTTGCAATTCTAAACCCTTTGGTTCGTTGGTTTTTGTTAAAATATCAAAAAGAGTATCCCTCCTCTTTAAGCTAGCATTTTTAACTATTTTATATATATCGAGTGGTAAAATATTTAAAATATCTATATGCAAAAATTCAACCAAAGCTCTATCGTCTCCAAAATTGTTTATAGCCTTGAGTATCGTCATTATTTTTCTAACATCAGAATCATTAAATAAATCCAGATCTGATTCTATTTGATTCGGTACACCTATTCTTTTCATCATATCCGAAATCGCAAAAGCATCTTCATTGTTTCTATAAAGTACAGCTATCTCTTCTGGGGCGATGCCTTCTGATATTTTTCTTTTTATATCGTGTGCTACAAAATATATTTCACCTTCTGGTTTTTCAAACGGATAGATTGATATTTTATTTATTTTGTTTTTGTTATTTGATTTTAATTCTAAAGAGCCTGGCATTAATCCTCGTGCTATGTCTAAAATATTTTGAGTAGAACGATAATTCTCCAATAAATTTATGAGCTTTGCTTTTGGATATAAATTTTTAAAATACAAAAAATTTTCCAACGAAGCTCCTTGAAATCTGAAAATAGCTTGTTTTTCATCACCAACTACAAAAAGATTGGGATTTGGAGCATGGAAAGAAGCAAGCAATTCTATTATTTTATTTTGAGCATTGTTTGTATCTTGATGTTCATCTATTAGAATATATTGATATTCTTCTTGTAATACCTGAAGTAAAAAATCGCTCTTTTTCAGAGTCTCCAAAACTTCCATTATCATATCTGAAAAATCATAAAACTTATTTTTAAATAACTCTTCTTGGTACGCCTTATAAATATCGGCCAACTCTTTATTTTTTTCTATAACTTTTTCTAGTTTTTGGTATTCCCCCTTCATCTTGCCTTTGTGCGCTCCCTTATCATGATAAAGATCGGAAATCTTATAAAAATTCTTTTCTTCTTCCGATATTAATTCAGCAAAGTTTTCTACAGAGATACCCTCCCTTTTTAAGGTAGCAATATTAGATGAAATGTCTTTTGCGTAAAGAAATGGATCTCCGTAAGGACGTAAAATTTTCAAAACAGTAGAATCAATCAATCGTTCTATTATGGAAACCTGATCCACATCTCCTACTGGACGTGATCCTATTATGCGTGGAAATTCTTCTGGATACTTTCTTATCACACTTTCAGCAAAAGAGTGGAATGTGCTTATCGTGACTTGATATGCGCGAGAACCAATAATTTCAGCCAGTTTTTTTCGCATATTAGCAGAAGCCGCTTCAGTAAAAGTTAGTGCCAAAATATTTTCTGGGGCAACATCTGTGTTTTTTAAAATATTGGCAATACGTACTGTAAGGATAGTAGTTTTCCCAGTACCTGGTCCTGCGATAACCATAACTGGGCCATCTATAGAATCCACAGCGTCTTTTTGGGCTTTATTCAGCTTCCCATATTCTTCTTCAAACTTTTGGGCACCTTTCATATTCATATTTTAACACAAAGTAATTTTTTTTATTCCTACAAAAAAGCCTCTCAGGTGACTTACTGGGAGGCTTTTAAGCATTATCAGATTATTTATTATTCAGTAGTTTTGCCATCAAAATGCTCCTCTTGTGCTTCTGCTTCTTGTTTTGTTTTCCTTATCACCCCATCCATGTGTTCTGCAGGAGAATATATAGTGTATAATTTTAATTTTTCATCACTTGAGGTATTTACTACGTTATGACGAGCCCCTGCTGGAACTATCGCCACATCTCCATCTTTTACATCATACTCGCTTTCATCAATAAAAATCTTTCCCACCCCTTCCTCGAACCTAAAAAACTGATCTCGATCAGGATGGATTTCGAATCCAATTTCTTCTTTCGGCAAAAGGCTCATGAGTACGAGCTGACTATACTTTGCAGTGTAGAGAACCTTTCTAAAATTTTCATTGTCTTTACTGTCTTTTTCGATATTTGTTTTATATCCTTTCATTTTTTTATTTTTGTTAATTGATAATTTTTTAATAAACTTCTAAAAGAAAATATATTTATTTATCGCGCTTCTATAAACCCTATATGGTTTTGGGCCAACAAAAGACTTGCCATTTATAAAGATGGTAGGTGTTCCATAGAGGTTCGTTTTGTTGAGTTCTGTAACTTGATTTTGTACAGCATTTTTAGTTTCAGTACTGTTTGCACATTCATTTATCTTCTTAACATCAAAATTGAAATTCTCTAATATTTTATTTAGATTCGATTTATCTAGAACATAATTTTTATCTGTGCTAAACAAATAACTGTTAAAATCCCAATATTTATCTTTATAATCTTTATACACACAATATCCAGCATCTGCTAGAAATGTCGTATCCCCTTTGGCTGGATAATGAGCAAAAACATAGTTCGCTTTTTTATTTTTTATTAACTTTTGTATATCCGGATATGCTTTTCTACTGTAATCACAAGCATAACAACCAATAAATACTACTGTATCTTTTGAGCCAATATTTTGTGTTGGGAAACTTGAAAAATCAACACCATTTAATGTGACATTCTTTTCTGTTTTTTGTGTGATACCACAAGTAGAATTATCCCCTATCGCAGTAACTTTGTTATTATTGCCACTTGGATCGAAAGCACAAAATCCACTTTGGTTTAAACCATTACAACTACCAAAAACATAAAAGTTATATACACCTCGAAACACCCATATAGTACTACCTACCATTAGTATAAAAAATACCCAAGAAAACACTTCATAATATTTATCCAAAACCTTCGCAAGAAAAGTCGAACGTTTTAACAATTTAGCTAAAAGTTTCCCTTTTACCTTCTCTTGAAAGCCAGTATTACATGGGCGAAGAGTTACCCTTCTGAATACGCAACTAAGAGCCTCTTTTGCAAGAGCTCTTTGTGAAGCACTAAATATTCCCATTATTCCAAACACAATTAAAGCTACTATACAAGGCATAAATTTATATTATTTTTATAATTTTATTTAAATTGATAATAAATGTTTCTGCTTCTTCCATTGTATTATATAAATACAAAGAAACTCTAGCAGAATTGTAAATCTTTTTGCTATCGAACCACGAATGCACACAGTGCTGACCAGAACGTATTGCAATATTTGCCATCTCGTCTAACATGATTGCAAATTTATGCATATCAGTGCCATCAATATAAAAGTTTATTATTCCAGATCTATGTTTAGGATCCTCCGGACCAATTATTTTTATTTGCGGAATTTTCTTCAATTCTTCGGTGATATAAGAATTCAATTTTAATTCATGTTCTTTTATTTCATTAAAATCAAACTGACTCAAGTATTTTACGGCTTCTCCCAGCCCTATAATCCCCGCGTAGTCTTGTAGTCCTGCTTCAAATTTTTCTGGAATTTCCAACATTTTATAATCTTCGTATGTGGTGTGTAGAACTGTATCTCCACCAACTAAGAATGGAGACAAGTCTTCTAAAAGTTTTTGTTTGCCATAAAAAACTCCAGTTCCAGTAGGACCAAGCATTTTATGTCCTGAAAATGAGAGAAAGTCCACGTCTAATTTTTTTACATCTATTTTTTGATGTACAACACTCTGCGCACAATCTAAATGCACCAATGCTCCATTTTTGTGAGCAATTTCTATTATTTCTTTTGCTGGATTTGTAACTCCATCTAAATTTGAAGTATGCACAAAGGAAACAAATTTCGCACCTACAATCTGCTCTTTAAAATTTTCTAAATCAAAAGTTCCATCTTCTTTTCCGTGAATTATTTTTAAAACAATGCCAATTTTATCTCTTAACAGTAACCAAGGTACTAAATTTGAATTGTGCTCTTTGTCAGTTATCAAAACAACATCATCTTTTTTAAAATTAAAACTATTTGCAAGTAGATTTATTCCTTCGGTAGTATTGCGAGTGAAAATTATTTCTTTCTCACTATTTGCGTTTATGAATTTTGTAATCGTTTGTCTTACTTCTTTTATTTTTTTAGTAACTTTATCACCCATCTTGTGTGAACTACGCCCAGCGCAGGCAGAATATGAATAATAATATTCATTCATAGCTTCGATGACTGCGTTTGGTTTCAAGCTCATACAAGCACTGTCAAAATATATTGGTGTTTTACCACTTTTGGGACTCAAAATATCAAAATCGGTTCTTATTTTGTCTATGTTTAACATAATTTTATGTATTTTTGATTATAACACATATTTCCCTACTTTTGTTCTTTTTATAGAATATGCCAAAGCAGGAATCCACATCTTTTTTCCTAGAGAATTTGCTAATCCTCTGATATAAGTACCAGTACTGCATTTTATTTTAAAACTTGCTATAAAAAAAGTGCCATCTTTTTTGTTTAAAGCTGATAGTTCTTTTTCCCAGATTTTTAAAATTTCATTTTGTCTAAAATCTCCTTTGACCTTTTTTATTCTTTTTTCAATATCTTTCAAGAGCTTTTTGCTATTTATCTTTTTTATTTTTCTTAATTTTAGTTTTTTAATAAAAATTTTCCTATCTGGAACCTCCACCTCCTTCCCTCTCCTTGCGTACATAAATAAAGGTTTACCTTTTACTGTCTTTGATGAATACATGGGATATTTTTGAATACTTTCTCCAATAAAACTCTTTACTTCGTTTTTAATTTTTCCTTCTAGTTCCGCTTGAACCATTGAGCAAGGCAAGGCCTTGCTCAATTTCCCAAGAATATCATACGTATCTGTCGAAAAGCCAAACAATATTTCAAACTCATATTCCTTTTCTAGATTCAAATACTTTTCCTTATTTTTAGTTTCTTCACCAGTGAGTACCAACAAAAGACCGCTAGCCATCGGATCAAGTCTTCCCGCATAAGTCATAGGCACACCAACATATTCATGGTTTTTGTTACAAAAATGTTTCAACGCCTCAAGTGGCGTTTCTCCTTCTTTTTTATTTAAAATAATTACTTTTTTCACAAATAGATAATAACACAAATAAAAAGATCTTATCGTTTTCTTTTTTTCCTTAAATAGGGTAAATTAGAGAGCAAGGAGGTGTCGCATAGCGGTCTAGTGCGCAGACCTGGAAAGTCTGTGTGGGGAAACCCACCGAGAGTTCGAATCTCTCCACCTCCGCAATTTTTATAGTATTGATACTTTATTCCGCAAGGATAGTCCTTGTTAATTTTTTGGGAAATAAAACTTTTTCTGAAATCAACCAACGAGTAAGTATCGGACTCAATGTCAGCGCAAAACCGATATTCCCTGCCAAATGCAAAGCAGTAAATGGAATCTGAAGAATAAAAGCACTCCACATTGTTTGTCCAAACATTGGAGCAAACAATACTCCAGTTATAAAATCAAAAACGACAGTCGCAAAAAGTGTAAATATTACAAAATTTAACGCCTTTGCTTTGACCCTTTCAAAATAAAAATATGCCCCCACACCTATAACCCCATATGTTATGGCTGCAACCCATGTCCAAGCTCCAAAATGCGTTATAAGGTCGTATAAAAAAATACTAAGGAAACCAAAAGCAAAAGCAACAAAGGCCCCGTATTTACGCCTACCTGCGCAGGTAGACCCTATTGGCATAATAGATGCCATTATGGGCTCTACGTTGGGGGCCCGAAGTGGAATAAGTCTGAATAATAAACATCCAACAAAAACAATTAAAATTTTAAATTTATTCGCCATGGCTCTGTATTATATCATATCTAAAAACTCTGTTTCATTTATAGTTTTTACCCCCAATTTTTTTGCTTCAGTCAATTTGTGTCCAGGGTCTCCCCCAACTAAAACATAAGACGTGTTCTTTGATACAGATCCAGAAACCTTGCCACCGTTTTTTATTATCTTTTCTTTTGCAAGTTCACGAGACATTTGCGAGAGTGCTCCAGTTAAAACAAAAACAAGTCCAGTAAATTTACCTTTTTTTTGTTTTTCAATTTTTTCTATCACAACACCATTTTTAAAAAGTTTATCCAAAAAGAGTAAGTTCTTCTTATCTTTAAAATAAAGAGCTAAACTTTTGGAAACTGCCGGTCCTATGTTTTCTATTTCGTTTATTTTACTTATATCTTGCCCAACTGAAAGAATTATCTTTTCCAGAGTGCCGAAATTCATAGCCAGATCTCGAGCTGTCTCTTCCCCTACATGCAATATACCAAGCGCCCAAAGAAACTTTGAAAGAGAAATTTTCTTTTTTAAATTTATTTCTTTTATTATATTTTCTGCTGACTTTTCACCGAAACGCTCGAGTGGGGCTATGTCTTCCTTTGTAAGCGTAAAGATATCGGCTGCATCAGTGATCAGTCCTTCGTCTTTAAATCTACTCAAGATCTTTGGACCCAATTCATATATCTCAAAAACAGAAACAAAATGTTCTAAAAATCTTTCGTTCTTGGCCGGACATTTTTGATTCGTACAATAATAGGCCACAGAAAAATCGAGGGCACGGAAAGTCCCGCGAGAAATGGTCTGGCCGGGGTGTGGGGCCCCGGAGAACCGAGGACCTTTCGAGTGGGAGCTTCCCGTGCCCTCGGTCCCTTTCTTCTCGACTTTTCCTCCACATACTGGACATTTTTCTGGCATTTTAAATTTCTTTTCTTTGCCTGTGCGCATGCGAGTCAACACCTCAATAACTTTTGGAATCACATCCCCTGCTTTTTCTATTACCACAGTATCTCCAATTTTCAAACCCAGTCGTTCTATTTGATCAAAATTATAAAGAGTCGCTTTTGAAACAGTAGAACCTGCAACAGATGTCGGTTCAAATATGGCAAGCGGAGTCAAAACTCCCGTTCGTCCTACGTTTACTTTTATATTTTTTACTATTGTCGTAGCACGCTCTGCGGGATATTTAAAAGCAATGATTCCCCTTGGGTCTTTACCTGTCACCCCTAAGTTCTCAAATATTTTTGTGTCGTTTATGTTCACGACAACTCCATCTATTCCAAAAGGTAAATCTTCTCTTATTTTTGAAATCTCATTTATAAAATCAGGAATATTTTCTGACGAAGGAAATATTTTTGAATGCTGATCAACCATAAAGCCAATCTTGTGAAGCAACTCATGTTTTTTTGAGTGTCTTTCTAAATACTTCTGCCAATCAATTCCTTTTATTTGCGCTATTTCATAAGCAAAAAAATCCAAATGCCTTTCTTTCGCAAGGACAGGATCAAGTTGACGCAAAGATCCAGCTGCGGCATTTCTGGAATTTGCAAAAGGAGCTTTGCCTTCTTTTAGATTGCGTTCATTCAACTTTTTAAGCACGCTCTTTCTCATTATCGCTTCACCTCGCACTTCGATCTTGTCTGGAAATGGTGATGCTAATACTAAAGGAATATTTTCAATCATCTTTAGATTTGAAGTTATGTCTTCTCCTGTTTCCCCATCCCCTCTTGTCACTCCTCTTATGAATCTGCCATTTTCGTAAATTAGAGAAATGGCAAGCCCGTCTAATTTTAATTCACAAAAATATTCAAGATCAGATTTTAGATTTTGTATTAATTTTAAATTTCTTTTTTCCCAAGCGAAAAATTCTTCATCAGAAAATACATTGCCTATAGAAAACATTTTTATCTCGTGTTTTACTTTTTGAAATTTATCTAAGGGTTTGCCTCCAACTCTGTTTTCTGGTGCACTCAAATCATTAAACTCAGGGAATTTCTCAACGATGGATCTGAGTTCTTTGTTTAGAGAATCATATACATCATCTGTGACAGTAGGAGAATCTTTTGTATGATATGCATCGCGCAACCTTGCGATTTCACTTCGCAATTTTTTTATTCTTTTTTTCGCCTCATTTTTGTCCATACTATGACTAATAGTTTAACTCAATTACACGCTGAACACTAGTTGCTGTTGGAACACAATTATCCCCACTAGAAGCAACGGTACCATTGTTATACCCAACAGCCGTAACTCTCGTAAACTGAACAGTGCCTATCATCTGCTTTTCTAAGGTAACGTTAGCACAAGCTGTTGGTGAATTGGAGTTTCCAAGATCAGTAATAGTAAAAACCCACGTTATTATATCTCCTGAAGGAATTGTGTTGTGAATACTTACTAAATTACCAGCACAATAAAAGTCGACAGGATCAGATCCTATAAAAGGATTAGTTTCCAAAGAACTATTGTCATAGAACAAAGTACATTCAGCTGCTGTGTCTGCGGCATAAAAAGCGTCGTTGGCATCTTTTGCTGAAGTTCCAAAAACTATTTCTTTAAGAGCTATATTTGATACCCCAAGCGCTACAGATAAAAGAACACTTGAAACAACAACTGCATAAAGTAAAGCAAAGCCACGCTTTCCTTTGAAATATTCAAAAAACTTTTTATAATTTTTTATTTTTTTAATCATTATTCTCCTCTCCATTTTAATAAATTATCTGAAAAAGTAATACTATAAGGAACAGAATTTTTGGTCCAAGATACAGTCGAAGAAACTTTTATTTCCGTGAGAGATCCTGCAACAGATATAATGTGAATCACGCGAGTAAAACCAGAATTTATTGGCGTTCCTTCTCCTGATACCAAGGAACTATAACTATATCTACCAGTATCTGGATAATAAAACAAAGGGCAGTTGGCACCACCAGAACCACAATCCACAACAGTCATGCCTGGCAAAGAATTAATATCAAATGAACTTAACGTATCGTTAAAACCACAACTGGTTGTGGTTTTGCATAGAGCCATTTTTGCTAAAAAGTCAGTCCACCCCGTTGATGCATCTGCACCATAAAGAACATATGTATCCCGCATATTTCTTATGTACTCTATTCCCTCTTGTGCTAAATAAGAAGCAGTTATCCTGTATTTTGCATAATTTGTATCTGAAATACCTTTTCCTAAAATTGTCATCAAGCCGACAATAGCTAAAGAGAGTATTGCAACGGCAATAAGTGTCTCCACTAAAGTAAAGCCGGACTCTTTTTTATTTTTTTGTTTTAAATTATTAAACATTTTTATATAAGTCCTATCTAGACCTTCTTTTCCCAGCTTCTCCTGTATCTATAATTCTTTGTGAAACTGTCGTTTGAAGTGAGAATGGATAAGCAACTCCTTTGTATTTTATTTGTCCTACAAGTCTGATTGTAACAAGTGGCTGTTGAAGATCTCCCGTCGTTGGTGGTGATCCAATCGGAGGCTCTGCTCCAGTAACAAAAAATCCGCTCTGCGAAGAAAGAGTTATCTCTATTGGATTTAATTGTGTCCTATTCGAGTTTCCATCAGTCGATTTGAATATATCAAACCCACCAGAACCTACTGGTTCAATCGAATATACCCATTGGTCATCTAAATTTTGACCGTCTGTATCTGCCGGATTTCCAGTTGCACTTTCAAAAACAAGAGCCCAGCCACCCGCCGGACAACTTTTTGGTGTATTAGAAATAATAATTGTATTTCCAGGAGGGACACATATAAAATTATACCCAGTTCTTATATTTCTCGACATCTCTTCCATAATAAAACTCAAATTGTCCATTATAGACCTTTGATTTTTAGATTTTTGAAAAATTGAACTGGCATTCAACAAAGAACTCATACCCATCATGAGAACAACTAGAAAAATAGAAATCGTGATCATTGTCTCTATTATTGTAAACCCATCTTTTTTTGTTTTAAAGTGTGCTTTATTCATATTTAATTTATTTGAATTCTGCCAGAAGGATAAACATCAATGGATGAGCTGATGTCTGCTGATGATGGGGTTTTAACGGTTATTCTAGCGTAACAATTCGATGAAGCTGGAGGAATAAATGTCGCACCCGAATCTGGACGTTTAAAAAATATGGTTAATGCATTAGTTGTCAAACAGGAACCCCCTGTTGGTAATAAAAACTCTACATTTGATATATAATTTCCTTTATTTATGCTTATGGTTTCTAAAAACTCTACATTAGGAGAAGAGCCAACATCATATTCACCGTTTTGATTTACATCAGTAAAATAAACAAAACTTTTATTATCCGTCGTTGTATTAAAATAAACACCATAAGAAGGTTTCCATGCATTAATGCCACCAGCAATTTGTTCACCAATTGCAGTCTGTTGCGCCAATGGTGGCAATTTACCATTTACTGAAAATTTTTGCGCTTGCACTATTTTTAGACCTACATCGCTTGCAACATTTTTTATATCAATTTTTGATTCAAAAGAGCCATAGTTAAACATCACAACCGATGACATCACAGCAAAAATACTGAGTACAACTATGAGCTCGACATAGGTCATGCCCTTTTTATAAAAACCTAGCTCATATTTTTTACTTTTTAATTTCAACATTTTAAAAATCAAAACCAAAACTCAAAAAGATGTATCTCAAACATAAAAGCAAGCAACGCACCCAATACTAAAAACGGCGCAAATGGAATCTCGCTTTTTATTGAATGTTTTTTCGAAAGAAATATCAAGCAAAGCCCTACTATTGCCCCTGACCAAAATGAAAGCACTACTCCAGAGAGAACCCTGCTTATGCCGACAAGCCACCCCAGGCCTATCGCAAGCTTGGCATCTCCTAGACCCATCCATTTACCACCCGATATAAGCCAAATCAAGCCAAAAGGCAATGCGATTATTACCCCAGATAGGAAATCCCAAACAGAAGGAATATGCGGGTTAAAACCATATCCAGAAAAAATAAACAATCCAATAAAAGACAAAATTCCTAAGATTAAAGCAAGCATGTCAGGAATTATTCTGTGTTTTATATCATACACAGCTATGACTAAAAGAAGAGAGAACAAGACAGCATAATAAGCAAAAGTTACAGAAAAAATAAGTTTGTCCAAATAAAAAATATTTTGAAATTTAAAAAACAAACCCACAAATATAAGCCCTGTGACAAGCTCAACTAAAGGATATTGGATAGATATTTTCGTTTTGCAATTTTTACACCTTCCCTTGAGTCCTAAAAAACTAAATAATGGGAAAAGTTCATACCATGATAATTTTTTCTGACAAACCATACAATGGCTACGTCCGCCCAATGACTTATGAGTATTGTATCTATAAATAATGACATTCAAAAAACTGCCAACAACAATGCCCAGAATGAAGAAAAAAATTGTAAAAATGGAAGTCATGAAATGATATTATGGTTTACAAGAGAAGGTAGTATCGTCGATAGCTTCTTTTGAAAACGAAGCTACTGACCTACTAGCCCCCGTGTTGTCTATACACCACGAATGACCTGATTCTGACTTCAAATCAACAGCAATTGCAAACTGAGTGTCTGAATTGTAACAATAGGCCTCATTTCCACCTCTTTTTACTGCTTCTGTTATCGCTTTCATTATTTTTGGACTTCCAGTAAACATATTGCTGTCAGTTCCAAAAGCAGATAAGATAGGGCAAGAATCAAGAACATATTTAACCCCACCGCCCGGCAAATATGAATTTTTAGTATCATAATAAAACAATTCAGCTAGTGGTTTTATTGTACCCAAATTACTCTTCACTGCAGCATCGTCAGCCTTTGCCCTAGCTTGACTTAATGACCCTAAAACAATAGTAGTAAGAATACCAATAATAGCTACGACGACTAAAAGTTCAATTAATGTAAAACCTTTTCTATTGTATTTTTTGTTTATCATAAAAAAATAATTATAAATAATATATACTTAAATTATAGCATAAAAAACCAAAAAACCCGCCATTCCTTGTTAAGTTTTCTTATTGATTATCTTTCTGAAAAGAAACTTAATTGTCTCGAAAACCGTATAAATTCCATACTTAAAACTTCTTTTAAAATTGATAGAAGAAGCCCCTTTAAAATACCTTACTGGAACAGGAATGTCCCCTATTAAATACCTTTTTTCAACTATGGAAAACAACATTTGGGTATCAAAAACAAAATCATCAGAAAACTTCTCGTACTCAATGTTTTCTAAAACTTCTTTTTTATAAGCTCTCATTCCCGTATGCCATTCAGATAAATTTTGCCCCGTGGCCATATTCTCAATAAAAGAAAGAATCCTATTAGAATAATATTTATACACGGGCATTCCACCAGCAAGTGTTTCCATACGACTACGTATCCTAGAACCAAGGACCACATCAAAATACCCATCTTTTATATACTCTACAAAATATTTAATTAGCTTTGGATCATATTGATAGTCCGGATGTAACATAACTATAATATCAGCCCCATGATCAAGAGCTAATTGATAACACTTTTTTTGATTACCACCATATCCTAAGTTTTTTTTATGAACATGAATAGTAAGTAAAATCTTTTCTGGATTATTCTTATAAACTTCCATTGAATCCGTTAATTCTGAATTTTTTGAACAAAAAGTTTGAAGTTCATTAATTGTGCCATCTGTCGATGCATCATCGACAAAAATTATCTCATCAACATAATTAAATGGAATATCTAAAATAGTTCTCTGAAAAGTTGCTTCAGCATTGTATCCGGGCATCACTACAATTGTTTTTAATTGACTCATATTTAAACAGTTCTACCAATTAAAATCCACAAATAAAACAAGGACATCTGATAACTACCTAAAACTATAATAATAAAAATATTTACGATTTTCAATGCTCTTTTTTCTTGGCTTGTTTTTTTTAAAAAATTAAAAGAAATCTGAGGAGTAAGATTAAAAACAAATAATGGTAAAAGTGTTTCCCAAATAAAAATTATTGGTTGAAAATATCGTTGAGCTTGATAATGTGAAGTTAAAAAAACAAAATATAAAAATATGGTCATCAAAACAAGCATAATAACAAAACTATCTGGCAATATTAATTTAATTTTTTTTCTTAAAAAGAACAAACAAATTGCCAAAAAAATACTAACGAAAGCAAGAGAAGAAATACCAACAACCCCTAAAAAAGTCATATGGGTGGGAGTAAATTCGGCATAATGAAAAATAATCTTTGAAATCAAATCCCTTGTGTGTTGTATCGGCATAAAATACATAAATGGATTAAATAATATAAAAGAAATAACAGATCCGAAAGCTATGATAAAAAACCCTTTCCAGTTTATTGTATTTTTGAATCTCAAAAAAAGTAGAAAAACTAAAGCGCAAAAAACACCTATATCTACTCTAGTGGCTACTGCCAGCCCAATCACAAAAGAAAAAATTAAAAAATATTGAATTTTTATTTTATTTTTATTTTCATAAAAGTAAAGAGTTAAAAGAGACATTAAAACAATTAATGGACTGACAATAGCCGAAGGTGGAGTAGAAAAATCATACATAACGCTAAGGGAAAGAGTACTCAAGACTGCAATCCACCAAAGATTGTTTTTTCTCAAAAGACAACACAATATACAAATAGCAGTGATAACTAAACTATTTAAAATAGTCATAAACATTACCAAAGAGTCATTGTAAGATTTTTTAAACATTTTATGTAATACAATAGTACCCTCAATGATTGGCCCACCTGGATGGCCATAAGCCGCCAAAGCATTAAATTCTTGTGGATCACCTGTCTCAACGTATTTCGCTTGGTTTGACCACACACTAGAATCAAGAAAATCAAATGTTTTCCATCTTGTCCATTGAAAGAAAAAAGCAATAATAAAAGAAAATATTAAAACAAAAAAAAGTTTTTGTTTGGACATGTTTAAATTATATCAATAATACAAACTAGTGTTAATTAAAAACGTTAAAAATAATCTTGCTAAAAAAAATATAATTTACAAATGCTATAAGTATTGATATCACCACTTGTGAAAATAAATACCAAAAAACCAAATACATCAACAAAAATATACATTAAAAATGTATTCGCACCAAGCATAAATAAAGAATATAAAAAAACTTAGAAAATTGAACTCGTATATCTTTTATCGAATAGTTTTTAAATGTCCAAAATTTATGGAAAGAGTAACTAACGACAACTCCGCAACAAAAAGCAAAAATTGTTGACAATAAATACCATATGTAAAAATAGTTGGTTAGAACAAAAAGAACCACTAAATTAGAAAAAACTGCTACTCCCCCCGAAATAATATATCTTAAAATCTTTAGATTTTTTATCATAAATAATTAAACATATTCTAGCAAATATACCCTAAAAAGATATCACTCGAGGTTAAAAACATAAAAAAAACCACTTTATTGGGTGGTTTTTTTTATTAAAAACTTTTTACTCTTCAGCTCAAAAGTGTTATGAACAAGTAACATCAGTTGTAGCAGTAAGTCCATTAGCTGTTATCTCACCACCAGCACCTGTACTGTCTACACAATAGAAATTGGCAGTTGTTCCTTTCATAGGAACCTGAGCTGCCCAACCATTAGCAGTATCATTACAAGTTGCTACTCCAGCTACACCAATTGCATCCCTAGTCGTTGCACTTGTAACACCAGCAGCAGCTTTTGCTGCATTAATCATACTTAGTATAGATTTTGTAGTAGATAAATCAATAGCACAAACAGCGTTAGTGCCATTGTCATAACTATTTCCATTATCGTTATAATAAAGTTCAGCTTGAGCTCTTGAACCAGACATGTTTGCTTTAATAGCAGCATCCGATCCTTTTGTTCTCGCGCTGTTAAGTGATGCCAACACCACAGACGCGAGAATACCAATAATAGCTACGACAACCAAAAGTTCAATTAATGTAAAACCTTTTCTTAAATTTTTCTTCATATTTTTTATTAAAATTAATAATTATTTATAATTACATCTATTTTAAGAGATGTTTCGACTTGTTTTTTAATTACCTCTATTATAACACATACAAAAAGAACACAAATTAGTTATCCACATACAAAAGAAAACACTTAACTAATACTTCCAGCCATATTGTAAATAGGCATCAAAACGGACACTAGAAGGAGCCCTACCCCTAAACCGAGCACCACTATCATCACAGGCTCTATCATACCTACTAGCGTATCAATAGCATTATCCACTTCTCTCTTATAAAAATCAGCCAATGTTTTTAAAATTTTTCCGAGTGAACCTGTCTCTTCTCCTACTTTTGTCATTTGAATCATTATAGGTGGTATCTCGATATAGTGTTTTTCAAATGCTAAAGAAAGCGAACTTCCTGATCTCACATCATCTTCAACTTTTGTTAGAATTTGTTTGTAAACACGACTACCGACGACAGTGGCAGTGATATTTATGGCTCGGACTATAGGAATACCCGAAGTGAGCATAGTGTCTAGGTTGTCGGCAATACGAGAAAGGTATAATTTTTTGTAAAGATTACCTAAAAGTGGTATAGACAAACGTGTAGAATCTAAATATATCTGACCTTTTTCTGAAGAAGAAAGCCTCCATGTCCAAAGTCCAGCAAGCACAAAAAAGATTAAAACAAAGAAACCATAATTCACAAAGAAATTAGATATACCAATAACTATCTTGGTATATATAGGAACTTCCGAGCCAGACTCTAAAATAATAGCAGAGAGTTTCGGTATAACTACGACAAACATAAGTATCATAACTGCAAAAAATGTAAATATAACGAATGCAGGATATATAAGGGCATTCCTTGTCTTTGAAGTGAGGGCGTATTGTCTATCCAAATAGTCTGCTAAATAAGAAAAGGTTTGATTTAATTTACCTGTTTCCTCTCCTGCTTTTACCATGTTTACATAAAAATCAGAGAAGATATCTGGGTGTTTTGCAAGAGCGCCTGAGATAGACACACCGGCTTGTAGGTCGTCAGCCATCTCTATGAGTTTCTTGCCTAAAAGTTTATTTTCAGCATTGGCGGCAAGCATTGTAAATATCTTCAGGGCTGAAACTTGGGCTTCAAATAAAGTAGAGATCTGACGAGAAAGGACGACGACGTCTTTTTTAGATACTTTTTCAAAAAAGGACATTTGAAAAAAGGACTTGCCATCTCCTACTTCGTTTATCGAAAGGACAATAAAACCCCTGCGTTGCAAACCACTTATCGCCATATCGCGATTTGGTGCATCGATTTCTCCTTCTTTGTTTATTCCTTTTTCATCTACAACTTTATATTTAAATAACATATATTTATATCATGCGTTCAAGCCCTTTTGGATTTAGAGAATACTGATAAGCGCTTTCGACAGATATCTCTCCAGCTCGTACAAGCTCAAGCAGTGAGTGGTTCAAATCTATCATACCTGATGCCATGCTTGTCTCTATCACTATGTCTATCTCATGGGTACGATTCTCTCTAATCAGATTCGCTACTGCGTTGTTGTTCAAGAGTAGCTCATATGCAGGGATAAGACCTCCAGCGATTCTTGGAATAAGTCTTTGAGAAAAAATACCTATCAAGCTCGAAGCAAGCTGTATTCTGATCTGGTCTTGCTGAGCCCCAGGGAAAGAGTCTACTATTCTGTCTATCGTTTGAGCAGCATTATTCGTATGAAGTGTCGAAAGTACTAAGTGCCCTGTCTCTGCGGCCGTGACTGCTGTCGAAATAGTTTCAGGATTACGCATCTCACCTATCATCACTAAGTTCACGTCTTCACGAAATACAGACTTCAAAGCAATATGAAAATCTCTTGTATCTATGCCCACTTCGCGCTGATTTATTATGGATTTATTTGGAGTATATATATATTCGATAGGATCTTCGATTGTTATGACACTTCGTGCTTGTTCGTTATTTATCAAATTGATCATTGTAGAAAGTGTCGTTGATTTACCTTGTCCGACAGGCCCGACAACCAAGAAAAATCCTTGTTTCTTGCGAGCAATATCGGCAAGGACTGTGGGCAAGTGTAATTCTTCAAAAGTTTTTATCTTTGGAAGTAGTCTAAAAATGATACAAATAGTGCCCTTTTGGAAAAAAGCATTGCCTCTTAGCCTAGCTTCTCCACGAAAATCATAAGAAAAATCTATCTCTTGATCTTCTAAAAATTTCTCAATTTTTGATTTAATTAGTACCTGGCTCAAAATGCCAAGAGTGTCCTCTTTGGTCAAAACTGGACGTTTTAATAGAAAAATAAGCTCCCCGGCCACACGAATGGCTGGATTTCTGCCTACTCCCAAGTGCAAATCTGAACCATTCTCATGGATCACGGTCAAAATTAACTCCTCAAGTTCTTTTTTGTAATCAGTCATTTTTTACTAATTATTATTTTTTATTTGCTAAAATCTCTATAACTTTTTCGACAACTTCAGCTGGCGTGGAATTTACCTTTATCACGTATCCTGCAGCTCCTAGGCTATTACCTTTGTCTATGTCTGCTTGCTGACCTTTGTTGGAAAGTATTATTTTGACTGATTTTTCTGATAATTTTTCATTATTTATCTTCTCAAGCATTTCAAAACCATCCATCTCTGGCATAATGATGTCTAGCATTATGATATCTGGGTTGATGCCATCTTTTAATTTTTCTATTGCTTGTAATGCGCTGTGTGCTGTATGTACTTCAAAGTTGTTCTGACTAAACTTGAAAGCATACATATCCAATAGGAAACTATCATCATCAACCACTAAAATTTTTTTCTTTTCTCCTTCCATATATTTTTATTTATTAATTATATTATAAAAAGCATTTTTATAAAAGTTTCTACAAACAAACTTTATTGACTTTCACTACTGAAATTATACACCTCTTTGTAAGGAATTACACCATTTATGGCTTTTAGCATTGCATCTTCTTGCATTGTGAGCATTCCCTTTCCGCGAGCCACACGATAAATCTCAGAATCCACTGGGTTTTTTAGTATCACGCTTTGCATTTCTTTGTCGATATTAAACATCTCAAATATAGCAATACGACCACGAGTGCCAGTAGGACATTCAGAAGAAGGCACTGTATCATACATTTCATTTTTAATTTCAATTTCTTTTCTAAATTCTGGGGGCAAGTCTTTTAATCTATTTTCTACTTGCATCTTAATACTTGGATCCATTGCTACAAGTTTCCTAGACGTAGGATATGTCATCTTGGCTAGACGTTGAGCGACAGAAAGTATCAAAGTAGGAGCTATAAGGTATGGATCGACTCCCATGTCGACAAGACGCGGAACTGCTCCTATGGCATTGTTGGTGTGTAGTGTGGAGAGAACTAGGTGCCCTGTCAAAGCTGCCTGGATGGCAAGCTGGGCTGTTTCTTTATCACGTATTTCTCCCACCATTATTACATCCGGGTCTTGACGCAAGATTGATCGAAGTCCTGATGCAAAAGTATATCCAATCTCTGGCATCATTTGAGATTGGTTGATATCAGGCATATGATACTCGACAGGATCTTCGAGAGAAACAATGTTGCTCTTTTCTTTATCAAGTTCATTCATCATTGAATATAAAGTCGTAGATTTTCCAGACCCTGTCGGTCCTGTAATTAAAATAAGTCCAAAAGGTTTTTTTAACGCTTCTCTCAACATGAGAAGGTTCATATTTGAAAGACCCAACCTATCGAGAGGCTTGACCCCCTTTTCAGAATCCAAAATACGCATAACGACTTTTTCTCCATAATAAGCAGGCATAGTCGAAACACGAAAATCAATTTTGCGCTCGTCAATATTTGCACTAAAAGAACCGTCTTGGGGTTTTCTTTTTTCGTCTAAACGCAATTTTGCAAGTATTTTAATACGTGCCACTACTCCGTTGTAAACATTTGGTGGTAAAACAATAGTGGTATGAAGTGTGCCGTCTACACGATATCTGACTTTAACTTTTTCACCAGTATTTTCTATATGTATATCAGAAGCATTCCCTTCGATAGCATTACGCAATATAACAGCGACGATTTTTATAATCGGAGCATCTTCTACAATCTTTTTTTCTTCACCAGCTTTAACATCCTTAAGGCCTTTATTGAGAAATTCCCTCTGTTTTAGGCTGTCTGCATCATCATCTTTATCAAATTGTGCGATTGCTTCCTGAACCTGAGGAGCTATTCCCCTATAACTATCCATCACTTTTTTGTAATCACTTTTGAGGATAAGGAAAATTTTAAAAGGGATACCTATTTTTGATGAGATGAATTGTAGTGCATCCATAGCTTCCATATTTCCAGGATCGGTAACTCCAACTTCAAGTACTCCGTCTACAAGTCCAATAGGGGCAAAATGATAATGTGTAGCCGAATCTTCTGAAACATATTTCAACGCATCGAAAGACAAATTCCCATTACCAAGTCTTCTTATCGGCATAGAAAAATAAGCCCCCTTAAGCTCAAGAATCTGATCTTCTGGGATCTTCATTTCAGATAGAACATCGTCAACATCACCATCGTATTTTTCCCTTGCACGATTTCTTATTTCGTCTATTTGGCTCTCTTTGATTAAGCCTTTTTTAGCTAATTCTTCTAAAAAACTCATATTGAATTATTTTTTCTATTTAATAACTTCTCTACCGGACATTCTTTGTTGTACTACTGTTGTACAGATAAATCAGGACTTGTGGGTACTTCTGTTATATCACTCCCAATCGGAGCAAATGGATTTTTCCTTCCTTCTGTACCATCTGGGGTAAGCACGATAGTCGAATCACGCAAATTAATAAAAGCAATCTCCTTGAATATAGAATCATTTAAATTTATGCTTCTGATACTCAAAAGCATTGCTAAAAATTCACTATCTGAAGTAGTTTGAGTAGCAGAAGTGTCTGCATTCGGTAATAAAGCTGGAGCTCCAGTAGAAGAAGATAAATTGGTTTGATCTGGACTTTTTTTGAACAAGAAAATGTAGGCCAAAATCAAGGCTGCTACGACTACTACGGCAATTATTATGGTTTTTATTTTTGAAGCCATTTTAATTTTTTAACCAATAAGTCTTAATTTTAATGTTGTATTTATAAGCCTCAGCAGCAATAACTGGATTTGTGTTTGTATTCGTATTGGAAGTCGGGCTAATGCCAGGAGCTACGTCAGACGAAAAATCAATAGATGCTACATCCACTATTCTTAAATTGTTTTCTAGATCTTTTATAAAATTAATGAAATTAAAATACGTACCCTGTGTAGAAAACTCTAAATCCCAAGCCCCATAACCTTTTTGTGCACCTGCTGGAGTACCTGCTTGTGCTGTCGTCGTGTCTTTTGTTTTAGCTGCGGTTACAGGAGAATATTTAACATCTTTCAAGACCATACCATATGGTAAAGCAAGTTTTTCTATTTCAAGAATCAAACGAATATTGTCAACACTGTCTGGTAGAAGTTTCTGGAGTTTTTCTAAGTTAAGAGGATCGAATGAGTTATATTTATTGGTAAGTTTATCTCTTTCATTTTCAAGCATTTTGGAATTATTTAGTGCTTCGTTATAGGATGCTATTTGTGTCCTTAGATCAGTCACCTCTTGAAACATAGGACTAGCAAACATAAAAAATCCTGCAACGGCGATTCCTATTAAAATGATTGGAATAATGTTTTTAAACATAATTAATTCGTCACCTCAGCGCCAGTCAGACTGGCATCTGCTGTAAGATTATTGTTTATAGTCTCTATCATCTGCTTATAATCAACAAAGGTACGATCTACTGAAAAATCTAAATCAAAAACAATGTTTCCTTTATTGTCGAGGGTAAGGTTGGAAAAAACTGGATCAATAAAATTTTTATTTTTTGAAAAAAGATCTGCTTGTAAGGCAACGGAACGATATCCTATAGCCTGACCCCCCATTTTTACATCAACCTTGTCTCCATTTAAAGTATACGCGAATTTTGTATAACGAACAGTTTTCATCGTAATAGATTCCAATGCTTGGAAAATAGGAGAAATGGCTACGTGTTTTGACAAAACTTCAGTCGCAGCGATCAAGCGCCTGTCTGTAGTCTTAAGTCGACTTATCGTAGCTGGTTCAAAACGATTCTTGGCTAAATTTAAATCATTCTCCATGGTCGTTTTTGTTTTTGCCAAAATTTGTTTATAGAAAAATAGACCCCCTGAACCTATGAGTGCAGAAAAGAAAATAAAAATAGCGACAATGGTGAATAGACTAACAGAACGAGAAGAAGAAACCTTTTCTTCCACTATTGGTCTTTTGGGTATAAAAGATGTTTGAAAATTTTGATCCATTTTCTTTTTATATTATATCACTTACTGCAGCTTTCTTAAAGCAAGACCGACTGCAATTGCAAATTCTGGGCCTATGGCCTCGAGAACCTTGTTTAGAAATTCTGGTGCACCAACCTTTGAAAAGGGATTCCCGACTTCCACTTCTGCTTTAAAATTATTTGTTGCAACCTCTTTTACTCCTTTTAACATAGCTCCGCCTCCGGTTAGGATTACTTTGCTAATAGTCTGATTGTATTTCTTCTCGTATCCTAATAATACATTATTTGTCTCTGAAAAGATATAATCTATGTGGACTTTTATGATATCTGCTATGTTTTTTTCGGAAGGGTCTCCATAAAGACCAAATTCTTTCTTTTTTTCCTCTGCTTTGTTGAATGGAATACTTAAAGATTTTGAAATAGCCTCGGTTATATCAGCTCCCCCACGAGGAATGGTATGAAAACTCTTTACAATGCCAAATTCGATCAATGATAATTTTGTGCGTGATGCACCAAAATCGATAACAAGGACGAGAGACAACTCGTGTTCGAGATTTGATCTCATTGAAGAAAAAATCTCAATTTCAAAAAAACCAACACTTAAATCGGACTGTTTTACTATTTCTCTGTATTTTGATATCGCATCATTTTGAATAGCCACTACAAGCACTTCTTTTTTTTGTGGTGGCAAGCTTTGTAAATCTGGATTATTTGCTTCCTCAAAAGAAGCTTCTTTCCTTGGTATTAAAAACCAATCAAGAGAAACTTCTGTAATGGGTACTGGAATATATTTGCGAGCTTCTGTTGGAATAATTGATGGAATCTCTCCTTCTTTGATTTGAGGAGGAAGTTCAACCGTAAAAATCAAGCTCGACTGCACTGGCAGAGAAACAGCCGCAGACTTCGTGGCAACACCGGATTGTTTTACTACTTCTTTTATGGCAGAAGCTATCTTGTCGGCTGGAAGATTTGTAACCCTCCCTATCTCTATGTCGGCATAAGGTCCAAGCGAAATCATCCCATATGTTTCTAGGACTACTTTCCCTTTTTTTCTCTTTATTTCTACGACTTTTATAGAAGAAGAACCGATATCTATGCCTACGGCGCTATCTCCCGTCGCACTCTCAAATATTTTCACATTTGAAAGTTTTAAATTTGAAAATATGTTTTTAAACGGATTATCCATTTTAATCTATGATAAAATACCCCTTAAGTATAACATATATGAGCTTTTTAAACACTATATTAAACATCATTTTCCCTGTGAATTGTATTCGTTGTGGTAAAAATAACACAGAATTGTGTATAAAATGTCTATCTTCTTTTGAAGAAGCCGAGCGTGAAAGCGCAGAATGGATATTTCCTTTGTATGACTATCGTAACCCATCCATAAAGAAAGCCATTTGGCTTTTAAAATACAAAAGCAAAAAAGGATTTGCAAAAATTTTTGCGGAAATAATGTACGGGAGAATAATAGAGGAACTCTCTGATTTTTCGAGATTTAATAATTTTCAAAAACCTATTTTAATACCTATTCCACTATCAAAAAGACGTATGCATGAAAGAGGCTTCAACCAAGCCACCTTGATTTGTAATGAATTAATAAAATTAGACAAAAGTCATTCTAGCGATACAGACAGGAATTTTACATTAGAAAAAAATATTCTAATAAAAACAAAAGACAAAGAACATCAAGCCCGCATAGAAGACAGAAAGAGAAGACTGAAGAATATCGTCGGTTCTTTTTCTGTAAAAAATATTGAATTTATTAAAAATAGAAATATTATTTTGATTGACGATGTCACCACCACCGGAGCCACACTGGGAGAAGCAAGGAAAACTCTACGTCAAGCTGGCGCCAAGAAAATAATCGCCTTCACTGTCGCACATTAAAAAACTTGCTATAATGGGCATGTGAAATTAAAACATTGCAAAGATTGTGAACCAGCACAAGAAATACATTGGGTAGCCTATATGACAGTAGTTATGGGTTTGATAAGTGAACCTTTTTTTAATTTTATGGAAATGCTTTTTAAAAACACAGCAGAAGCCATATCTCAAAAAATTTCAATCCCCTTTTTCAAACTAATGACTTTCTTAAAACTTGGACATTATACCTACGAACCAACTGAAAAAAATTCTTGGCGAGCTAGATGTTTCTGGGAAGAAGCAAAAAAACGCAAAATAAAAATGAAGGAATTTCACTTAGGACCAATCTGTGATATTTATGTAGCAGAATATAATAGCAAAACCATAACATTTGATGGACTACCAAGACCCGGTACGGGAGAATCCGAATCTTTAAAGTGGATGGACAATAAGGGAACAATGAAAACAAAATTCAAAAAAGAAGGCATCCCTGTAGCAGATGGTGGAGTAGCATTCAACAAAAATCAGGCTCTGAAAATTTTCAACAACATAAAAAAACCAGTGATAACAAAACCAAACTTAGGGTCAAGAAGTAGGCATACAACAATACACATAAATACAGAAAAAGATTTATTGCATGCTTTTAAAAAAGCTAAAAAGCTGTCTCCTTTTATTGTCATTGAGCAGGAATTGAAGGGAAATCTTTTTCGTGGAACTTTGGTTGGAGAAAAATTGGTCGGAGTTATAGAGCGCGACGCACCTAGAGTCACGGGCGATGGACTTCGTTCGCTATATGAACTTTTAGAAGAAGAAAATAAAAGACCAGAAAGAAGCGGTCCACTTTATCACAAAATAACAATAGACAAAGATGTGAGTATTGAACTAGAAAGACAAAATATCGGAATGAGTGACATACCAGAGAAAGGACAAATTATAACATTTTCCCAAAAAACGAGCCGTGGTTGTGGTGGAACAACAACAGAAGTAACAGACATAACCCATCCTGATAATATAAAAATGTTAGAACATATAGGATCTTTCCTAAAAGATCCACTCGTTGGAGTTGATTTTATAATGGAAGACATAACAAAATCATGGAAGGAACAAGAAAATTGTGGAGTAATAGAATGCAATAGTCTTCCTTTTATAGACCTTCACCACTATCCTCTTTTTGGTAAGCCAAACAACGTAGCAGCAAAGCTTTGGGATTTAGTAACGCCCGAATCAAAGATCAAATAAAATTAATATTTTCTTATTTTTTCTATAGTCATATGTGTTTCGTATCTGAATGCATCCGGATCTACTTTTAAATGTGAAACCCGTTTTTCTTGCAAAACAAAATTCCCAAGAAATTTTAAAAAGTCTTCTCTTCTTTCTTCCTCTCCTTTTTCCCTAAAATGAGCAATCGGACGCGCCTCAGGAGTGTACTCAAAATGCCCTCTTATTTCGCCATCTTCAAACACGCGTAAATGATATTGGTGGTGAAAATCAACTAATTTTCTCCAACCTAAAACTTGCCCTTTGTCTACCCATGCAACAAGATTATTCCCAAAATTCCATTTTTCGTCCAAATGTTTTTTTAGATCTTCTAGTGTTTTAGAAGAATCAAGCCACCCTAGATGATACCTCTGTCTCTCGCTAGAATGCTTTATAATACCTAATCGTAAAAGCTTTCTCTGAGTAGGCACAAAAAATTTGTATATTGCCTTCCATATTTTATGTTTTATTTTGTCTAAAAAGTTCACCGCCTTATGATAACATAAATTATTTTGATAATTAAATAAATAAAGCTATAATTTTACAATATGAAAACAAAAAAAATAACAGTTATCGGAAACGGACAGATAGGTCAAGCAATTGTATTTTTATTAAATAAAAATACAGAGAAAAACACAATAGAAATTTATGATAAAGATAATTTAAAAAACGAAAGCAAGAAAACTTTAAAAGATTGCCTTGTTGATACTGATTTTGTGTTCTTGTGCGTACCTTCTTGGCATTTGACAGAAACCTTAATGGAAATCAAAAATGACATAAAACCAGAAACAATTTTAATATCTTTATCCAAAGGTATGGATGTGTCTCTGATAAAAAGCGTTGATGAGCTAATAGAAAAAAATATAAAGAAAGCAAGATACGCTTTGCTTTCAGGACCAATGTTTGCAAAAGAAATATTGGCAGATAAAATGAGCTTCGCTGTGCTTGCGTCAAAAGACAAACAAGTTTTTAAAAAAGTTTCAAACCTTTTTGGAAACACAAAACTGAAACTCGAATATTCAAAAAAAGTTCATTCTGTCGCGATGTCAGCTGTTTTGAAAAATATTTATACCCTCGCCATAAGCATCATAGATAGTTCGCTCGACGACAACAACATAAAAGGATATCTATCAGTAAAAGCATTAAAAGAAATGGAACAAATTATGATAATGTTGAGATTAGATAAAAAAATACTTTTTGGAACTTCTGGACTAGGTGACTTCGTTGCAACAGTCTCGAGTGAGCACTCTCAAAACAGAAAGGTTGGGACGGACATTTCAACTAAGGGCAATACTTCCTTAAAGAGTGAAGGACTAGTATCTTTGCCTCCACTTATTTCAAAAATAGGTAAAAAATACAAAAAACTCCCGATGCTGTGCCTACTAGAAAAAATTATCTCAGAAAAAAAAGCTCCGAAAATGGAAATAGAAAACTTTATTAAAAATATTTAAAAAAATATCAAAATGATCCATATTTTTGTAAAACCAAAAACTACTAATATTTGGCAAGCCACATGGAACATCGTTAAAACTAAATGGTATTTCTGGGCACCGTTATTGCTTGTCTTTATTTTGGGACCCCTGGCTATCGCTATCCCTTCTATATATTTTATTGCAACGCTAAACAAAACCAGATCATTTTTCTGGAAAGAATTTGCGGATTTAAATGGTTGGCAATATAACGACAGTATACAATCTGAAACATTTAATCTGGCATATAACAACACAAACGGAGAGTCTGGTGTAATGTTTAAAGAAGGAAATACAAGAAATATATCTAACGAAATCCGTGGTTTTTTCGAAGATAGACCTTTTAGAATTTTTTGTTATCAATTTTCTATTGGTTCAGATAAAAACAGAAGAACATTTTGTTATACTGTCTTTGCTTTTAAACTTAACGGCTCCTTCCCTCATATTTATCTCAACAATAAAAGTAATTCTTGGAGTATAAATACAGGAGAAAAGATTCCTCTTCCTGTAGAATTTGAAAATAAATTTTCTCTATCAGCACCAAAAGAATATGAAATCGAAGCTTTGGAAATATTTACCCCAGATATTTTGGCAAGCTTGCTGAACAAGGGATTTTTATATGATGTCGAGTTCGTCAACCAAGAAATTTTAGTTTTCGCTGATGGACAGATTAATAATTTTGAACAACTGGAAACAAGATTTAATAAAGCATTAGAATTAAAAGATCTAATGTTTGAAAAATTGGATAAATTTAAATTCGAAAAAATTGGCGATATCCCAGCAACTTTAAAGTAAACAACTACTGCGGAGATCTTGGTACGAAGTTGAAACTAGTTTAAAGATTTAAGATATTCATCTATTTCTTTATAGTTTTTAAAAACTTTAGTTTTGTTAGAATTATTTTTAACGAACCTTCTAAGCTCAGGGCCCTTAATGAGGGTTCTGCGAATCATGTGATAAATAAATTTTATGTTTCCTAACGTTGTATATTCTTTATATCTATTTTTATCTTTAGATATAAACGCTCTTTTAAGATGATTCCATAAACGACGTGAAAACGAAATGTCTAAAAACAATATGACATCTGCACGCTCTGAAATAATAGTCTGAACTCTTGGATACCATCCATCAGACACCCAATCATCTTGTTTTATAAAATTTTCTACGTTTTCTTTAATATAAAATCTAACTTTTTCTAAACCTTCAGAGTCATTTTGTTTTAATTTATGTCCCTTGGCCTCTACCCACAATCTATCTATTTGAAGATATGGAATGTTCAGCTTTTTACTTACATTGTGAGCAAGAGTACTCTTACCACCGCCCGCCTGACCAATTATTGAAATCCGCATATTTTTATTATATCAAATCTTTCACGAATTTGCGGTGTTTGTTGGACAAAGTTCGAATGTTTTTCGAGCAAAATCCAAATGATTAAAAATACTAATGCGGACGAGGCAAGGCGAAACTATTTGTCTGGGGGAATGGATTCGCCTTGCCTCGGCTGATTTCCCGCCCGCAAGAGGGGTCTGGGGAGGAATGCGGGCGGGATTTCGGCGGAATTCTAATTTTTTTTCGGAAATGCTTCGTTAATTCAATAATACCAAATTTTTACCCTTTTTGCTATTGCTTGATTTATTTCTATGCTGTATACTAAAGTTAGCAACAAATAAATGCTTATGAATAAAAACTTATCAAAAATAATAGACAAACACGAAACGCAAGCCATTGAAAATGCGCTTGTGCAGTTATTTGTTGAACAAAATAATATAGCTGTAAAAAATAATATTTTAATAAAAAAAATACTCGATAATTCTTCTAACGAAGTTACTTTAGCAAAACAAGAACTAACAGAAGTGTTTCGATCAAAAGAAATTGCTGATTTTGTAAATATCTTTGAACTACTAGTACCAAATAAAGACAAAAAAATTAATGGTGCCTTTTTTACGCCTAAGTTAGTTACCGATTATATTGTTTCCGAAACTGTAAAAGATTCAAAACAAAAAATATGCGATCCAAGTTGTGGATGTGGTGCTTTCTTGATTTCTGTAACAAAATTCATTTCTCAAAAATTTAATAAACCAGTAATTGATACCATTGAGGATAATTTGTTTGGTGTTGATATTGCTGATTACAGCGTACAAAGAGCTAAAATTCTATTAACACTACTTGCATTAAATAACAAGGAAGACAAAAAGGAAATTAAATTTAATCTAAAAACGGGAGATAGCTTGTCTGATGATTGGGTTAAAATATTCAACACTCAATTCGATGTTGTAATTGGTAACCCTCCTTATGTTAAATTTCAAGATTTAGATAATGATTTAAGAAAAAAACTAAACACAGACTGGAAAACACTGAATACTGGGAATTTCAATTTATATTTTGCTTTTTTTGAATTAGGAATAAAAATAATGAAAAAGGACGGTGTTTTGGCTTACATTACACCGAACAATTATTTTACTTCTCTTGCCGCGGTTCCGTTAAGGGATTATTTGGAATCAAATAAGCTGATAGATAAAATTTTAGATTTTAATCATTTAAAGCTCTTTGAAGCTCAGACATATACATGCATAACCTTTTTAAAGTGGAGTACTAAAAATTATTTTGACTATGAAAGAGTTGATCATTACGAAACATTAAATAAATTAGAAAAACTAAAGTTTTCTAAAATGTTTTTTAAGGATCTAAATAATAAGAAGTGGAGATTGCTAAAGCAAGAAGATCAGATAAACATTAAAAAAATTGAAACAATCGGAGAAAAATTAGGCAATGTTGTAGATATTAGGGTTGGAATTGCAACTTGTAAGGATTCTGTATATTTTATAGACGGAAAAAACGCAGAAAATGGGTTTTATTTCAAAGATTACAATGGAGAAAAATATAAAATTGAAAAAGAAGCGACTAAACCAATTGCAAAAATTTCTGATTTTAGAGTACAAGATGAATTAAACAATAATTCCCGTAGAATAATTTTCCCTTATCAAAAAAATAATGGAAAAGTTGAGATAATAAAAGAGGAACAGTTTAAAAAATCATTTCCGTATTGCTATAACTATTTGCTAATAGCTAAATCAGAATTAGAGACTAGAGATAAAGGAAATATTGAATATCCAACTTGGTACGCATATGCAAGAACACAGGGATTGAATTTTTTTGGGGAAAAATTATTAACCCCCACTTTTAGTGCGGAGCCGAGATTTTTGCTTGAACAAGATGATAATGCTTTGTTTTGTAACGGATATGCTATCTA
>Ga0194039_1000242_pt1 | contig 35206 bp, 46 predicted proteins | sample JunL228m_MetaG_FD_148679 | JGI IMG/M metagenome (GOLD analysis project Ga0194039, IMG submission 148679) | Anoxic zone freshwater microbial communities from boreal shield lake in IISD Experimental Lakes Area, Ontario, Canada - Jun2016-L227-8m | ecosystem: Environmental > Aquatic > Freshwater >...
TCACTGAAATTAAAAAGACCAATTGAATATGTTACACTAAAAACAGATAGATTATTTAACACTAATAAAGTGTTACCTAGGTACTCGCCCATAACATTTCGTTGACGATAAGCACAAATTTCGTTATAATAACGAGGTTGCAAATACTGTGCCGCCTTAGCTCAGTGGTAGAGCATCTGTTTTGTAAACAGCAGGTCGTCGGTTCAAATCCGACAGGCGGCTCCAAAAAACAGATTTGCAAAAAGTATACATGGGGAGGTACCGAAGCGGTCAAACGGAGCAGACTGTAAATCTGTTGGCATATGCCTTCGGGGGTTCGAATCCCTCCCTCCCCACCATTTAATATGTTTAAGCTAAAATATGGCAAGCTAGTTGGCCCACCTAGCTCAGATGGTAGAGCGCATCCATGGTAAGGATGAGGTCACCGGTTCAATCCCGGTGGTGGGCTCCAAAAAAAGAAAGGATATGTATGGCAAAATCAAAAAAAGATATTCGACCGGTCATTACTCTAGAATGCACAGAGTGCAAAGAACGTAATTATGCGACCACAAAAAACACTCGCAATACAACCGATCGACTAGAATTAAAGAAATTCTGCAAAAGACAAAGAAAGCAAACCCTGCACAAAGAAACTAAATAGGTTTCGCTTTTGTGAGCCAAGGGGTATAGTTCAATGGTAGAACGACGGTCTCCAAAACCGTTAATCCGGGTTCGAGCCCTGGTACCCCTGCCAAAATTTAAAAAAGTCCAACCAAGGACTTTTTTGTATTTAAAAAAGGCTTTCCTGATCCTCGTTTTTTATAGACTCAGAACTCTCGCCCTGTTTATCCGCTTTAGTTCTAGCTAGGTGTATTCGTAATAAATATGAAAGGTCTGACTCTCCCTCTGTACGTACTATTCCATGCTCACTTCCCCAATCATATATTTTATCATTCGACTTTGATTTTTGTGCTTCCAGTGCCTTTGATAAGTTTGCAGCCTCGTCTTCCGATATCCCCAAATCAATACTCCTATCTGGAGCTTCTACCAGTCTGCGAATTTCAGCCCCAATTAGTTCACTTGGCGTTGCGTCTTCATATCTTGTGCCTAAATGTTTTTCAATTTCCCTTATCTGCATCTCGTCATCAAGATTCTGCTGGCCGTCATCTCCGCTCTTGTTTTCCATGGCAATCTATTTTTTCTTGATCTGATTACCATATAGGACGCCAGCAATAAACCCAACCGGAAGCCCCAGAAAAACTCCAGCAAAGAAGTTTTGAAAAAAGAGACCTACTCCAAAAGATATTATTATTGCAAACACAACCCCATATTCACTAGGTGTGATTTCCTTAGATGATACTTTTTCTGCCATTTCTTCTCCTTAATTTTGTTACAATTATAATGCTATTTCTCTAATCTCGCCAGTTTTCTTTGTGCATCTAAGTTGTTTGGCTCAATCTCAACTATTTGTTGGCAGGCTTTCTTTATTGCCCCCTTATCGTCTGCTTGAGTCGCGGCCTCTGCCAACTTCTCTAAATATTCAATCTTGGGTTCTAAACTAACGGCGTGTTCTAGCGCATTTGTTTCAGCCTTATAGTTGCCGGATTTTTGCGCTGCTAGAGCTAGGTTCAAAAATCGGTGAACAATTTTGTTATTCAACGATACGGAACGGTCGTAAGCATGAATTGCATCTTCGTATTTGCCCGTATTGAAATATGATAAGCCAAGGTTATTGAAAGCGGCATCGTTAGTCGGGTCAAGTTCACAAATCTTTTTAAAAGCCTCGATAGCCCCACTGTACTCTTTTTGTTCAAGGTATATAAGGCCCAGACCTTGATAAGCTTTAATGTTTTTATGGTCTTCCTTGATTATTCCTAAATATTTTTTTTCTGACTGTCTAAAGCGTCTTTCTTTAAATAGTTTTGAGGCCTCAGTTGCTACAGTACGCAACTTTCTCTCTTGTTTTTTTTCAGTTTTTTCTGTATTTAAGACAGTCTGTATCCGCTCACCTATTTCTTTTATATCTCTTTTTTGACCAATTATTATTTCCGTATCATGAGTACTTGTTTTTATCGCAACAAATACCACCAACAGGGCAAATATTACGATAAGAATTAGTGAAAAAATCACTTACCACCCCTTTTGTCAGATTTCGCTCCGTTATCCTCAAAAGCAAGGCAACACATTAGTCTTCCGCAGAGACCAGTTACCTTATTTGCATTGACGTTAGTCTCATACTGTTCACGGGCCATGTCCATTGAAACACTTTCAGCAGATGTAAGAAATCGATTACAGCAAACTGACTGGCCACAAATACCAAATCCGCCAAGCATTTTTGCCTCATCTCTAGGACCAATCTGTCTCATCACTACTTGTTTTTTTACATTTCTCGATAATGTCTTTATTAGTTCACGAAAATCAACTCTGTTTTCAGAGGTAAAGTAAAAAATCGCTTTATCGCCATCGAATGATAATTCAACCGTAATCGGCTTCATCTCTAGCCCAAGGTCAGTGACCTTTTCACGGAATAATGACAAAAATTGGTAGCCTTCCTGACGCATTTTTTCCCACCTGTTCAGATCCTTCTCGTCAGCCACTCTAATAATTTCTTTGTAGGGTTCGTCGGAATTTTTAGAAACTACCTCCTTGTCTATATAGACTATCTTCCCTATTTCGATACCTTGAGTGGTTTCTACGATTACAAAATCATCGATATGAGTCTTGTGTCGTCCCGATTTAAAGTCATACACTTTCAAAGATGAATTAAACCTAATCCCAATAACTTTAATCATCAATCCCCTTTGTTAGCAAAATGTTTTCCCAAATTAATCTAGGATTTACATTTTTATTTAAATACTCCCTCGACTGAGCTATTTTATCTAATATTTTAGCAATATTCAATCCTTCATTCATCTTCCCCATCCTCAGAATCTTTTGCTGATAAAATAATTCTATTGAATCAAAGCGTTTTTCTAAACCTTCCTTTTCTGTTCCGTATTTTTCTGCAGACTTGATTTTTTCATAAATCGAATCTCCCGAGACAATTAAGTCAAATTCTGTTAAAAATTTCTGTTCATCCCTAAACGCATCCATCTCTCTTGATATAGATATGGCCTGACCTATTTTGCCAGCACTAAATTGACTTATCTCCAGAGCTTTTTTTTGATCAATCCCTTCGTTGCTAACCAGATGCTCAATAATCTCTTTTTGGCCGATGGGTCCAAATTGAACTGACTGTGTCCTAGACACGATTGTAGGCAATAGTTTGTCCGGATTCTCTGTTGTCATAATAATAACTGAATTTATCGGAGGCTCTTCGAGTGATTTCAAAAATGCATTTGCGGCTTGATTTGTCATTCTCTCGACGTGTGTGATTACGACCACTTTTTTGTTTGACTGATATGGCCTCAAATCCAAGAAATTAATCAGGCTTCGTATCTCTTCGACACTGACCACAGAAGTAAAATCGTTTAGGTAAAGGTCAGGATGGTTACTGTTTTCAACCAACCGACAGTCGCCGCATTCTCCACAGGGATTTATCTCAAAATCGTTCCTTGAACAAATGATGGCTTGTGCGAATAATAGCGCAATCGTTGTTTTGCCAACATTTTCTGGGCCATAAAATAGATAAGCATGCCTAACCGCTCCCTGCTTTATGGCTTTATCCAAAAACTCAATTTTTGTTTTTTGCCCAACAATTTTTTTCATATAGGTCTTGATTATACTATAGTGGCTGAATCGTATCAATCTAAGTGCGCACTTTAATCTATGTCGCTCAGAAAATTTTTTGTAAGCAAGCTATTGAATTTCAAAACATTTTTTGTGGTGGGTTGAGTAAATTCAATTGAACTAGCGTGAAGTTTGATATTGCAAGGAATACTTTTGTTATTGCCATATTTATTGTCACCCACTATTGGGAAGCCAATTGATGATAAATGGACCCTGAGTTGATGGGTTCTACCTGTTTTGGGGATAAGCTCCACTAATGATGTATCTCTATAATATTTCAAAACTCTATATTTAGTTATGGACTTCTTCCCCGATGAATTCACCCCAATTCTTTTTCTGCTCAGCGGCTCTCTTTTTAAAGGAATATTTATGACACCTTCAATAGGTTTTAACAGGCCCTCCACTAGGGCTAGATATGTTTTGGTCACCTTTCTTTTTTTAAATTCATTTTGAAGAAGTTTTTGGGATTCTTCAGTTTTCGCCAAGATCATTACTCCAGAGGTGCCTTTATCCAGGCGATGAACGATCCCCGCTCTCTGACTATCGTCGGAAAAATTAATTTTTTCTGCAAAAATCTCACTAACCGTGATATCCTTCTCGCCCGCTGCGGGATGGACGTTCACGCCTGCTGGTTTGTCAATAACAATGATTTCATTGTCTTCATAGATTGTGTTTATCTTAGGTATTTTTTTGACTTTGTCCTTTTTTTTGTAAATTTCAATCAAGTCTCGTTTTTTTACGACGTAGTTTGAGCTTTCTGATTTTTTGTTTACAAATACTAGTTTTTCAGCAATACTTTTTTGAGCTTGACTACGGCTCATTTCCATAAGCTTAGCTACGACCAAATCTAGGCGCTGCTTTTCATCCGCGGCTATTTTTTTGTGTAATATTTTTTTGTCCAGACTACTTGACCAATTCTGTAATTTTGTCGAGAAGCGATCTATTCCCCATCAGAATCATTTTGTCACCACTCCTGATGACTTCTTCACCATCTGGGTTGATCTTTGAAGAACCATCAGCTCTATTCACGGCCAGAACGGTAATTCCTGTTTTTGTTCTATTTAGTTCATTTCGGATTTTTTTACCAATCAGAAAAGAGTTGTGTGGAATTTCTATTTCCTCAACCTCTAGCTCTTGATGTCTGCTATCCACAATTACGTCCAGAAAATCTAGCACGGCTGGCCTTAATGCCATAGTGGCCATGTGATAACCACCAATTTGGTATGGGATTGCCACCCTATTAGCACCCGCTTTCTCAAATTTTGATATATTTTCGTCATCATTCGCCCTAGCAACAATATATAAGTTCGCATTCAAAGAACGAGCCGACAAGGCAACAAACAAATTGTCTGTATCTTGCCCCAAGCAAGATATAAGTGCCTTGGCATGAGATATATTCGCCTTCATTAAGCTTTTCTCTAAAGTCGGGTCTTCCTCTAGGCAAAGATATCCCTTGCTCTGAGCTAATTTTGTTTCTCTCTGGTCTCGATCTATGATCAGAAAATCGACTTTTGCATGCTCAAGGTCCTCGCATACCTGTTTTCCGACTCGACCAAAACCACAAACGATGTAATGATCTTTTAGATTACCAATTTTTTTCAACATTTTCTTCCTCCTTTGAGTTTCGGCAAACTCCCCTCCCATAAAATAATCCGCACCTACTTTAAAAAGATAAGCCAATATAATAAAGCTACCTAAAATAAGAAATATTAGCAAAAGCTGTTCTGCCAGAGGATCATCAACCCCGTGCTTCCAATGGCTCAACATAATAATAATTGTTGAGAAAAAAGCCTTCCACAGAGAGATCCTTTCTAAATACCAAAAACCGAAAGTCCCGATTGCAATAATAAAAACCAAACTAAAGATCAAATTTTTGATTGTTTTGTTAGATTCCAATATCCCTCCGCATATATTTTATATTAAACTATGGTCAGATACAAATAAAGTCCTTTCAAAAGGACTTTATTTTAAAATTTATCGTTTAGAGAATTGAGGTGCTTTGCGTGCTCGCTTTAAACCATATTTCTTTCGTTCTTTTTCTCTCGGATCACGGGTTAGGAGGCCTGCCTTACGTAATGTCAGTCTATTGTTTTCGTCATAAACAACAAGCGCTCTGGCCAAACCTAGCTTGATGGCATCAATCTGTCCTGTTGTCCCACCCCCAACGATTTTTACTGAAAAATAAACTTTCCCTTCATCGCCAGTTATTCTCAGTGGTTCATATAGACTATAAATAAGCAGTTTATTGTTAGCACAATAATCATCAACGGTCTTTTCATTAATAGTGGATTGACCTTTACTAAAAAATAAACGAACCCTTGCTGATGCTTCTTTACGTCGTCCTCGGCCATAATAGTATTGTTCCTTTTTCTCAGTCATTATTATTCCTTTACTTTCTCAACCCTGATTGGCTTTTGTGCTATGTGAGAGTGATCTTCATCAGCAAAAAGTTTTAATTTCGAGATAATCTCACTTGCTAATTTATTTTTCGGCAGCATACCCTTCACTGCATGATATATTACTTTGTTGGGTGCCTTCTGGAGCATTTCTGATAACGTTGTTGTTGTTAGGCCTCCAGGATAACCACTATGCCGATAATATTTTTTGTCTTCTAGCTTATTACCTGTAAGCTTTATATATTTCGTATTAATCACAATTACGTAATCGCCACAATCTACATGTGGTGTAAAAATTGGTTTGTTTTTCCCACGCAACAAATCTGCTATTATAACTGATATTCTGCCCAAAGTCTGATCCTTTGCGTCAACCAGATACCACTTCCTTACCATTTCTTTTGGTTTTGCTGTATATGTCTTCATTATTTAATCTCTTTTTTTGCTTTCTTGTCAGGTTTTTTTACTTCATCAGGTTTCTTAGGTGAAGCTTTTGGCTGTGTTTTCTTGATTTTTTTGACGGTTGACTCAACCTTTCGGTCTAGTTTTTCAACGTCCAATAATTCGATAATTGACATACCGGCGTTATCTCCTGACCGTTGTCCAACTTTTATAACTCTCGTGTAGCCTCCGGTTCGGTTTTTATACAGTGGCGCAAGCTCGAGAAGAAGCTTCTTGGCCGCCGATTCATCCAGTAAATAGCTGTTGATCCGACGAATATCCGGCAAAGTACCGCTCTTGGCACAAGTAATCATAATCTCCAGTTTTGACTGTACAGCCTTCGCTTTTGTGGTTGTCGTTTTGACTTTTTCGTACAACAAGATAGACGTCGCTAGATTGCGTATCATTAGTTCTCTCGGACTCTTCTTTAGTGAAAACTTTTTACCCTTGTACTGATGTCTATGCATTTGTCTCTTCTGCTCCTTTTGTTTCCGTATCAGTATTGGCGTTCAAGCCTAGCTCTGCGACCTTTTCTCTAACTTCATCAAAAGCCTTACTTCCAAAGCCCTTAAGAGTTTTTAGCTCATTGTCGTTAAGCTTTAAAATATCAGCAATTGTCTTGATATCGTTGTTCATTAATGCATTCGTGGTCCTGGGAGATAAATTTATCTCCTCAATCAATATATCATTTCCTGGATCGATTGCTTCTGATTCTATTTCTTCGCATTTTCGGCTAACCGCTTCTTTGCCAGATAAAACCAAGAAGTGATCAACTAATATTTCTGATGCTTGTGCAATTGCTTCCTCTGGGGTGATCACTCCGTTTGTTTCTACTTCAAACATGAGTCGATCCAAGTCGGTCATTTGGCCGACACGGGTGCTCTCTACGTTGTATCTAACTCTTTTTATCGGACTATAAAGTGCGTCTACTGCGATTACGTCAATTCCCAGCTTCCCACCATCCCGTTTCTCCACTGGAACATAACCACGTCCCTTGCCTATTCTAAGTTCCATTCGCAGCTTTGCATTTTTATTGTCCAACGTCGCGATTACATGATTGGGGTTAATCACCTCAATATTTGGATTCTTTTCAAATTGCTTGGCTGTTACTACCCCTTGTCCGCTTGCATCCAGGATCAGAAGCTGTTCCTCATCAGTAAAGGACTTAACACAAAGCCTTTTCAAGTTCAAAAGAATTTCAACTACGTCTTCTTTAATATTCGGAAGTGTTGAAAATTCGTGACTAGCACCATCGATCTTGACTGCCGTTACCGCTGCTCCTGGTAGCGAAGAAAGAATAACTCTTCTCAAAGAGTTCCCTAGGGTCATACCATAACCTGGGTATAGTGGCTCGATTGAAAATAGAGCTAGATTACCTTCTGTTTTTACTGTTTTGATCTCTGGAAGATGAATTTCATATAACATGTCATTCTCTCCTTTATATTATTTTGAATACAACTCAACTATTAACTGTTCATTTATCTCTGAATCAAGCTCTTCCCTGATTGGAAGGGTTATTACTTGACCACTTAATTTATTTGGATCAATCTTAAGCCACCCGATTGGTTGATTTTTCTTTATCTGTTCTTTGAATTTCTCAACAAGTCCTGTATTTTTACTGGTTTCCTTGGTCAATGTGATTATTTCGCCTGGTTTAATCTGGTAGGATGGGATATTTACCTTTTTGTCATTAATACAGAAGTGGTCGTGTGAAACTAGCTGACGCGCCTGTTTTCTCGATGACGCAAATCCAAGACGATAAACTATATTGTCAAACCTCATCTCGAGCAATTGAAGCAGTGCTTCGCCGGTGACCCCTTCTTTTCGATCCGCTTTTTCAAAGTATGTTCGAAATTGTTTTTCTAGAACACCATATATTCTCTTTACCTTTTGTTTTTCCCTTAGTTGAAGATTGTAATCACTCATTTTCTTGCGTCTACGAGATAGCCCGTGTACTCCAGGTATATAATTTCTCTTAACCATAACACACTTGGCACCCTGACATTTTTCTCCCTTAAGAAAAAGCTTTGTTCCTTCTCTTCGACATTGTTTACATGAAGCTGTTAATACTCTTGCCATTTTTATACCCTACGTGGTTTACGTGACCGACAACCGTTATGAGGAATCGGTGTCACGTCTTTAATCGAATTAACAAATAATCCTGAAGCATTCAGGCATCTTACTGCTGAATCTCTGCCAGAGCCGATACCTTTAACATAAACGTCCACCCTTTCAACTCCATGTTCTTTCGCCTTTTCAACTGCGATTTCCGTTGCAACTTGGGCAGAATAAGGGGTAGATTTCCTTGAACCTTTGAATCCGCTCGCACCACTTGATGCCCAAGCGATGACATTTCCTTCAAGATCAGTAATGCTAATAATTGTATTATTAAAAGTTGATCTAATGTGAACTTGACCTTGATTAATGTTTTTTTTGATTTTCTTTTTTCGTATTACTTTTGCCATATTTACCTATTATTCTTTACGTTTTTTCTGCGGATTTTTTGCGTCCGCTTCCTACGGTAACTCGTCGTCCTCGCTTAGACCTAGAATTCGTTTTTGTGCTTTGACCACGTACAGGCAAATTTGCCTTGTGCCTTAGGCCTCGGTATGTTCCGGTTTCCTTTAAGCGATTAATGTTTTGGGTTATTTCTCGACGAAGATCCCCTTCAATCTTAAAATTCTTCTCAATATACTCTCGAATCTTGTTCAGTTCTCCGTCATGCAAATCTTTAACTCGAGTGCTTGGATCTATGTTTAAGTCTCCTAAAAGCTTCTGACTACGTGTAAGGCCCATCCCATATATATAAGTCAAGCCAATTTCAATTCGCTTTTCGTCAGGTACGTTGATGCCAGATATTCTTGCCATATTAATTGCCTTGCCTTTGTTTGTGTTTTGGATTATCACAAATGACACGAACTATTCCTTCGCGACGAATAATCTTACATTTCATACACATTTTTTTTACTGATGGTCTAACTTTCATTATTTGTGCCTATAGACAACTCTGCCTTTGGTTAAATCATAGGGAGTCATTTCAATTGTGACTTTATCCCCTGGCAATATTTTAATATAATGCATTCTCATTTTCCCAGAAATATGCGCTAAAATAATATGTCCGTTCTCGAGCTCTACCCTAAACATTGCGTTTGGTAGTGTCTCAAGGACGGTCCCTTCGACTTCAATTACTTCCTTTGTATCACTCATTACAGATAGAAATTCCTTCCGTGTGTGGACAGTTATAAATTATAAACAAAAAAAACAAATCTTTCAAGGGTTTTTTAGAACTCTTCGTAGCTTCTAATAATTAATTGTGCCTCAATCTGATTTCTGACTTCAATCGCAACCCCGACAACGATCAAAAGCCCGGTGCCGCCAATCGTCAGATTCACGTCGCCAGTTAGGGGCTTTACCAGGTATGGCAGTATAGAAATTAGACTCAGAAAAATTGCACCCCAGAGAGTAACCCTATTAATAAGGTACGTCAGATAATGCTCTGTCTGAGTTCCTGGCCTTATTCCAGGTATAAAACCACCTTGTTTTTGAATGTTTTCTGCTACATCCTTGGGCTTAAAGTACAAGAAAGTTGAGAAAAAAGTAAAGGCAAAGACAAAAATAAATAACAGAGCAGCATAAGGCCATGAGTTTGGTGTAAAAGTTGTTTGGATCCACTTAGCTGAATCTGCTACCCAACTCGTTTTCGCCGATCCCAAAAAGCCAATCAATGTCGGAACATTCATAAATGCCGCCGCAAAGATTATAGGAATAACTCCAGCCATATTTAATTTTACCGGCAAATAAGTATCTATGCTGCCATATAATTTTGCGCCACGAACTTTTTTGGCATAAGAAATTGGTATCTTCCTTTGTGCTTCTGTTATAAAAACAATGATTGCAACTACGGTCAAAGCAAGCGTTAGAAAAACCACAACTTTAATAAGTTCTTGAGTATTAAATTGCCCGACAAACATCTTTTGTATTGTTTGTCCGACCGTGGTCGGCAATGATGAGACTATTCCCGCAAAAATAATTATACTAATACCATTACCTATTTTCTTCTCTGTGATCAACTCGCCGATCCACATTAATAAGATTGTCCCTGCCGCAATTGAGGTTAGCATCACAAACCATTGTAATGGGCTTAGGTTCCCAAATAGGCTTTGTCCTGATTTGGCACTGATAGAGCCCAAAAAACGAATCATACTGTAGCCTTCTATGTAAGCTAGAGGTAACGTCAAAAGACGCGAGTACTGATTGAGTTTCTTTCGTCCTTGCTCGCCTTCCTTGGAAAGTGCCTCAAACTTTGGCACTACAATAGTGAGAAGCTGTATCATGATCGAAGCCGTAACATAGGGTCCAAGACTCATCATCACAATAGAGAATCTGCTCATGCCTCCGCCCGAAAAAACATCTAGGAACGAGAGGGCACTATTTTTTGAAAATACATTATCAATAAAACTTTTAACATTTTCTGGGTCGGGTCCTGGAATCGGCACATGTGCTAACAAACGGTAAATAAATAACATAAAAAGGACAAAAATTATTTTCTTTCTGAGCTCTCTATTGCCTAAAATACGTTTGATATAATTCATTGGTCTCTATTCTTTGGGTGGTTCAGGTTTTGGCTTTGATATTTTACCCGCTTGATTTTTTGCCCCTTCTGTCATTGAGTCTATCTCAAAGGTTATGTTTTGTTTATATTTTCTTCCAGCAACTATCCGATATGATGCTCGTGGATTGTCTATAAACCCCTCTTTAATTAAAAAATCGACCGTAACTTTCGTCCCATCCTTATATTGAATAAACTTGTCCAAACTAATCGTTTGGGTAACAGACCTTCGAGATTTGAAGCCACGTTTTTTAGGTACCCTCTGAACCAATGGATTCTGTCCACCTTCAAATCCGGGACGGAGCTTTTTACCGGTACGAGAAAGTTGGCCTTTAGTCCCCCTACCGGCTGTTTTCCCTTTTTTTGATCCGATCCCACGCCCGATCCGTTTATTATCCTGCTTGATTGTGCCGTACAAATTTTCGAGTTTCATTGCTTCACACCTTGTCTTTCGTAGTCTTTTTGCTTGATTTTGTGCTTTCTGTCTTCTTCTCTTTCACTTCTGGCATTTTCACCTTTTTCTCTCTCAAGCTCTGCAATGCCTCTATCGTTGCATAGGCATTATTAATTTTAGAGTTGGACCCCAGCATCTTAGAGAGGATATCTTTCACGCCTGCGGCCTCTAGGACAGCCCGAACAGCCCCACCGGCGATAACGCCTGTTCCCTCACTAGCTGGTTTTAGAAAAACTCGAGCTCCTGATTTCTTTGCAAAAACTTCATGTGGAATTGTGTTTTTTCTCAAAACTATCGTAACCATATGTTTTTTTGCTTGTGATACTGCTTTCGTAATTGCGCCAGTGACCTCACTGCTTTTTTCTACGCCTAAGCCAATCTTGCCATTTTTATTACCAACGACTACAGTCGCTCTGAATCTCATTCTTCTTCCACCTTTAACTACCCGGGTAACACGATCAATCTGTATTACTCTTTCTTCAAATTCTTCAACGGGCAATTCATCAAATGCTTTTTCGACTTCAGTATTTAGTTTATCTCTCATATTTTCTCTCCTTAAAGAACCCCACGTGGGACTAGAATTTCAATCCGCCTTCACGAGCCCCGTCTGCTAATGCTTTGACCCGACCATGGTAGAGTTTACCACCACGATCAAAAACCACCTCTGATATTTTCTTCTTTTTCGCAATTTCGGAAATCTTCAATCCAATAATATGTGCTTTTTCTGATTTGGTTTTTTTCTCAGTTATCACCTGGTCGGTTACATACCCGAGTGTTTTGCCTGCTTGGTCGTCAATCATCTGAGCTACAATGTGTTTATTACTAACAAAAATAGCCAAACGAGGCCTGATCGATGTCCCGTAGACTTTGGTTCTTATTCTGATTTTCCGTTGTATTTTTTTGCGTGTTTTTTCCAGCATGCTACTCCTTATTTTGCACCAGTTTTCCCGGCTTTTCGTCTGATTACTTCATCGGCGTATTTTATACCTTTGCCTTTATATGGCTCCGGCTTGCGGAAACTACGAATCTCAGCTGCCACCTGGCCAACCTTTTGCTTGTCGGCTCCCAATATAGTAATCTTGTTTTTTTCAACCGATATTTGGATATCTTCTGGTGCCTGATAAATAATTGGGTGAGAATAACCCAGACTCAGGGTCAGTACTTGACCTGCAACACTAGCCCGATAACCAATTCCATTAAATTCCAATTCTTTCTTAAAGCCTTCCGAAACCCCTATAATCATGTTTGCAATCAAGGTTCTGGTCAGCCCATACAGAGAAGCGCTTTCACGATCTTCTGTTTTTTTTGTAATTTTTATAACATTATTTTCAATTTCAAAATTTAATTTAGTCTGATTGATTACTTGTTTCAGCTCACCTTTTTTCCCCACTATATCAAGGGTGTGATCGCTGATAACAGCGCTCGTTCCTTCGGGAATTATTATTGGAAGTTTACCTATTCTTGACATTTATGCTCCGTTTACCATACTTTACAAATTATTTCGCCGCCCAAACCTCGTTTTTTCGCCTCTTTGCCAGCCATAATGCCCTTGGAGGTGGAAATAACAATTAAGCCTCTTCCCTGAAGAACAGTTGGGATCGAGTCTTTGGGCGTATAAACTCGCCTTCCGGGCTTGCTAACTCTAATTAATTTACTAATCTCATTGTTCAGATCAATATTAATGACATTTCCGTCTTTTTCAAATTTAAAGTCGGTGATAAAGTCCTCTTTTTTGAGAACTTTCAAAATTTCCAGCTTTACCTTAGACGCAGGTATTAAAACCTGGCCTCTATTTAGCATCGCGGCATTTCTTATTCTTGTTAGCATATCTGCTATAGGGTCTGTAATTGCCATTTTTCTCCTTACCAGCTCGACTTAGTTACACCAGGAATTTCGCCTTTATTCGCGAATTCTCGGAAACAAATACGACACATCCCAAATTTTCGTAAGTAACCATGGGGCCGTCCACAAATTTTACAGCGCCTCACTGTTCTGGTCGAAAACTTAGGCTTTCTTTCTGCTTTAGCTATTAATGCTTTTCTTGCCATATTAACTCCTAAAAGGAAATCCCAAGCCGGCTAGTAATGCTTTTCCTACTTCATCTTTCTTAGCCGTGGTGGTTATATTAATTTGCATACCAATCGGAGGATTGGCCTCTTCAAAACTAATCTCTGGGAATACCCCGTGCTCTTTAATCCCAATATTATAATTCCCCTGCCCATCAAAACCAGCTGAGTTCAATCCTCTAAAGTCTCTTACTCGAGGTAGACTTATACTCACAAGTCTATCAAGAAACTCATACATTCTTTCCCCCCTCAAGGTAACAGATGTGCCAATTTTCATGCCTTCTCTTATCTTGAAACCAGCAATAGATTTTTTTGCCTTTGTGACGACTGGGGCTTGACCAGTGACTTTCGTCATTGCCTTTATAGTGTCGTCTAAAAATTTGGAGTTTTGTACCGCTCGTCCAACACCAGCGTTTACAACTACCTTAGTGATTTTGGGAACTTGATTAACATTCTGAAATTTGAATTTATCCATCAGTTCTTTAGTTATTTGTTTTTGGTATAGCTCTTTCATTCTTGACATTATTGCTCCTTCACTGCTGTTTTGCATTTTTTGCAAAATCTTTCTCTCTGGCCACTCTTTGACAGAGTAACTCCTAAACGAGTTGCCTTGCCACAAGAGGGGCAAATAAATGCAACGTTAGAAACGTCGATCGGTTTAGCAATTTCGATAATGCCACCACCAGGATTTTTTTTGCTTGGCTTTGTTGCTTTTTTCACAATGTTTAAACCGTTGACTACCACTTTCCCTGATTCAGGCAAGACACGGCTAACTTCACCTGTCTTATTTTTATCTTTGCCAAGCAGAATAGTTACTTTATCGTTTTTTTTCAGTTTCATCTTCATTTATAATACCTCGGGCGCTAATGAAACAATCTTCATATAGCCTTTTTCACGTAATTCTCTAGCAACCGGACCAAAAATGCGGGTCCCTCTTGGCTGCCCTTGCTTATCGATCAAAACCGCGGCGTTGTCATCAAAACGTATTACAGAACCGTCTTTGCGGATATAGTCCTTGCTTATTCTAACTACCACAGCTCGAACAACTTCTTTCTTCTTGGCATTACCTCCAGGCAGGGCACTTTTGACAGAACAAGTAATAATATCGCCAAGCGAAGCATACCTTCGTCGGCTTCCACCTAGAACTTTGATACACATGAGCTCTTTTGCCCCTGTGTTATCAGCTACTTTTAGTCTTGTTTGTCCCTGTATCATTTAGGTCAACTCCTTTGTTGTGATCTTTTTTACTACCGTCCATCTTTTTTTTGCAGATAAGGGTCTTGATTCTGTAATTTCAACTACATCACCGATCTTAAACTCGTTTTTCTCATCATGAACTAAAAATTTTGTCGAAACTCGATAATTTTTCCGATACAAAGGATGTCTCTTGGTTCTTTCAACCAAAACTGTAATTGTTTTATCAGCTTTGTCGGAGACTACTTTGCCCCGTAAAATACGCTTCATTTCTTTTCTCCTGTGTTATTCTTGTCCTGTTTTTCTTCTTTTGCAACAATTTCTCTTTCATTCATGATGGTTTTTATTTGTGCAACCAGCTTTCTCGATTTTGCGATTTCGCTAACGACTGTCATCTCACGGCTAGCGATTTTGAACCGATCCTTCATTATCTTGGCCTGTGTTTCTATTAAAAGCTTATTCAATGCTTTATCGTCCTTGCTAGTTATTTCTTTAATTTTCATCTTTTTCACTCCCAAAATCCTTCATAACTATTCTGGTTTTAACAGGTAGCTTATGGCTTGCCAATCTCAACGCTTCTTTTGCCACCGCAACTGAAACACCATCCATTTCGAACAAGACTCTGCCTGGCTTTACTACGGCTATAAAATGATCCGGGCTGCCTTTACCAGAACCCATCCTTGTCTCATTTGGCTTCTTTGTAACAGGTTTATCGGGGAAAATCCTTATCCAAATTTTGCCACCACGTTTGATATGTCTAGTCATAGCTCTTCTGGCCGCCTCTATCTGCCTAGATGTAATCCAAGCTGGCTCTAGTGCCTTCAGTCCAACTTTCCCAAAATCTACATTTTGGCCCCTTGTCGCTTTGCCGGTTTGGGGATTTTTCTGACTTTTTCGGTATTTTGTTTTTCTAGGCATTAACATCAGCAGCCTCTTTGTTTTCTTTCTTTGTCTTGTCGATCATACCGTTATAAATCCATACTTTGACACCAATTATGCCATAAGTTGTTTTCGCCCTTGAATAACCATAATCAATATCCGCGTCTAGAGTAGCCAAAGGTATCTTACCTTTTATAGCGTGCTCTTTCCTGGCAATCTCCGCTCCATTTAAACGTCCTGAAATCATTACCTTAACACCTTTGACGCCCTCTTTGTTGGGTCTCTCGATGGCTCCGTCTTTGGTCGCTTTTTCAATCGCTTGCTTCATCGCTCTCTTGAACGGAAGCCTTTTCTCGAGCTGTTGAGCTATACTATCGGCTAAAAGTTGGGCATTTTCTTCGGGTTTTCTAATTTCAACAATATTAATATCTTTGATGCGTCCCTTGGTTAGTTTGCTAATCTTATTCTTAATCTCGGCCGCTCCTGCGCCTCCTCTTCCGATAACTACCCCTGGCCTTGAAGTGTGGATGCTGACACTAACCTGATTTGCGTTTCTCTCAATCTCAACCTTGGCAATCCCAGCTTTCATGCCCATTTCTTTCATTAAAAATTGTCTAATTTTAATATCCTCATGCAACATTTCAGCATAACCCTTTTTGGCAAACCAACGTGACTGCCAATTCTTGTTTATTTGTAAACGGAAACTTACTGGACTAACTTTATGTCCCATTACTTTTTCTCCTTTGGTCCATGCTTAATGTCAGATGCACTTTTGGCAGGATTCACAGGCTTTACGACAGCCTTGGCAACTTTATCTATAACCACTTTTGCCTTGTTATCAGTTTTTATCTGTTTTTTCTTATCTTCACCCTCATCGCTAACGACAACTGTTATATGACTTGTTCTTTTTAAAATGGGTGCTGGACTTCCCTTATAGCCTGGGCGAGAACGCTTTAATGAAGGGCCACCATCTATCAAAATTGTTTTAATAACTAGCTTGTCACCTTCAATATTTTTATTGTGCTCCGCGTTAGATATCGCAGATTTAAGTGATTTAGAAATTATCTTTGCAGCCTTTTTGTTTGTAAAACGCAAAATATCCAAAGCTTGCTTTGCGTTGGTGCCCCTAATCATGTCTGCCACAAGCCTAGCTTTTTTTGGTGATATTCTGATGTATTTTTCGACTGCTTTTACTTCCATTTTTATCTCATTATTTAAAATATACTTATTATTTTCCTTGCGCCTTTGCTAATTTACCGCCATGTCCTCGAAATTTCCTAGTTGGAGAAAACTCTCCCAGATAATGACCAACCATATTTTCGGTAGCAAAAACCGGGATGTGTTCTTTGCCATTGTGGACTGCAAATGTATGACCAACCATCTCAGGTGTGACAATGGCATTTCTCGCCCAGGTTTTAATAACTTTGCGTTCATTTCCAAGTTTTAAAACTTTATTCATCAGTCTCTCATCAATATATGGGCCTTTTTTAAGTGATCTGGACATACCTTCTCCTTACCTTCGACCTTTTTTACGTGATTTTATAATAAAACGACTTGAAAGCTTCTTGCGATTTCTAGTTTTTAGACCTAGGGCTGGTACACCCCAAGGTGTTTTAGGATTTTTAAGACCAATTGAAGTTCCGCCTTCACCACCTCCGTGTGGATGATCGACTGGATTCATTGCTTTTCCTCTAACTGTTGGCCTAATTCTCATGTGTCTCTTGCGCCCTGCTTTACCAATTTTTATATTAGAATGCTCTGGATTAGAAACTGTGCCGATGCTTGCCAAACAGTCCTCTGATACTAGCCTGATTTCGCCTGATGGCAATTTTATTTGGGTCATTCCACCCTCTTTTGCCATTAGCTGTGCTTTAGTGCCAGCTGAACGAGCAATCTGTCCACCTTTTCCTGGAAATAACTCGATATTATAAACCGTAGTTCCGACAGGAATATCCTTTAATAATTTTCGATTGCCCGTCCGTGTCTCAGCTTCTTTGCCAAAAGTCACTTTCGAGCCAACTTTAATTCCCGTAGGAGCGATCATATATAATTTCACACCATCTTCTTTTTCGATTAAGGCGATTCGAGCTGAACGGTTTGGGTCATATTCAATTGATTTGACAACCGCTTTGTCGTCACCGATTAGTTTAAAATCAACTAATCTATAGGCACGTCTAGCCCCACCTCCTCGATGACGGACAGTAATTTTGCCTTGACTGTTTCTGCCAGCTTTGTTTTTGTTGACGTTTGTCAAAGACTTCTCTGGTTTTTTCTTTGTAATATCAGCAAAATCATCGACTGACATGCCTCGTCTTGCATTACTAGTAGGTTTTAATACTTTTACTGCCATTATATTCCCTTAAATTCCTCTATCTTTTCGCCTTTTTTTATAGATACGATTGCTTTTTTGTAATCAGACCTCTTACCAGTTATTCGGCCAAATCGTTTGACTTTTCCTTTTATCAAAAAAGTATTAACTTTTGTGACATGAACCTTGAAAGCCATTTCAATCGCTTTTGTTATCTCGATTTTGTTTGCATCTTTTTGAACTATAAAAACATATTTATCTCGATCGGCTAGAACAAAACTTTTTTCACTTATTACGGGTTGTTTTAAAATACTTAATTGATTCATCTTATTTTCCTAAAAACTCATTGGTTAGCTCAAGTGCATTACCTACAAATACTATTTTTTGTGAATTTAAAACGTCATAAACGTTGAGGTTTCTATAATCGCTTGCCTTTATTTTTTTTAGATTTCGGCTTACTAAAATGTCTTTTTCGGTTAATTTTGGGTAAACCAAAAGTCCTTTTTTGTTTTGAATTATCTTTTCGATTATCTTAACGAAATCCTTAGTTTTTTCTGCTTTTATCTCTTCAACTATAGAAACATCTTCTTTTTTCGTCGAAAGCGCTGATATCAAGGCAACTCGTCTTTTCTTGGCTGGTATCAATTGGGTGTAGTTTTGTTCTCCAGTAGGACCAAAAGTTGTGCCGCCGCCTTTCCAAATTGGATTTCTAATCGAACCCGTTCTAGCTCGCCCGGTCCCCTTTTGTCGGTAAGGCTTTTTGCCTCCGCCTGAGATTTCACCTCTAGTTTTGGTTTTTGCGGTAGCCAAACGTCGATTCGCTAGCTGTGCAACGACCACCTCATGAATCAAAGCCGGATTGACAGGCGCATCAAAGATAGATAGTTTCATAGTGCTATCTTCCTTTTTCTCTCCTGTCGATGTATAGGTCGTCAGTTTCATTTTATCCTTTTATCAAAACTATGCTTTTTTTCGGTCCTGGTATAGCACCGCGAATTGCAAGCAAGTTATTTTCTTTGTCTATCTTAATAATCTTCAAATCTTTGACCGTAACTTGTTCGTGACCCATCTGACCGGGCAGTTTCTTTCCCTTAAAGACATGCTCAGGATAGGCTGCACCGATTGAACCTGGTGCCCTATAGTTGTGAGAGCCATGTGTTTTGGGCCCTCGGTGAAAATTATGTCTTTTGATAGTGCCAGCAAAGCCTTTGCCCTTTGATGTTCCGACAACCTTAACCAAATCACCTTCATTAAAAATATCGACCTTGATCTCATCTCCAACTTTCACTGACTCGTCGATATTTTCTAATTTTATTTCTCGTAGGGTTTTACTCTCTGATTTTGATTTTTTTAGGTGGCCCAACAATGGCTTGACTAGATTTTTACCTTTTCCAAAACCAATTTGAATAGCATTGTAGCCTTCGTTTTCAACAGTCTTGATCTGAGTGACAACACAAGGGCCAGCCTCAACAACAGTAACAGGAACAAAGTTCCCTGCTTCGTCAAAGATGTGAGTCATGCCAATTTTTTTTGCAATTATTTTTTTCATGTTTTTTACCTAAAAAAATACACATCGGCAAGAAGATAGTATCAAATTTCTTTGACTTGTCTAATCCCCGCTTGGTTTGTTTGTTAAGTTGTACAAACGCAAGAAAAATTATATTCAATTTCGCCACAAAAGTCAACAGTTTCTCATCGAATTACGAGATGGCCCAGATTCTGTACGTTGAAGGCGTTTCATTTGGAAAAAATGAATTAGCGCCCTAATTATAAAAAGAACCCATAAAATGGGTTCTTTTTATAATAGTTTATCTGACTGTTTACATCTTGATTTCGATATCGACTCCAGCTGGTAGATTAATATTCATCAGAGCATCAACTGTCTTGTTGGTATAGTCTGTGATATCAATTAATCTTTTGTGAATTCTCATTTCAAACTGTTCCCTTGAATCTTTATCGATATTGCTAGCTCGAAGAACTGTAATTGGACTGCGGTCGGTCGGTAATGGGATAGGACCCATGACTAGAGCTCCGCTTCGTTCGGCAGCTTCGATAATCTGCACCGAAGATTGGTCAATAATCTTGTGATCATAAGCTTTAAGCTTTATTCTAATTCGTTGTTTTGTTTTTTCTTCGGCCATAGTTGTTACTACTTATTAATCTTGGTTACGATACCAGATCCAACTGTTCGTCCGCCTTCACGAATCGCGAAGTTTAGACCTTCTTCAATCGCAATTGGCTGAATAAGCTTGACGCCCATTTTAACTCGATCTCCTGGCATAATCATTTCACCTTCAAAGGTGATTTCACCAGTAACGTCTGTTGTTCGAATGTAGAATTGAGGTTTGTAACCCTTGAAGAATGGAGTGTGTCGTCCGCCTTCTTCTTTTGTTAGAATATAAACTTCTGCGTCAAATTCGGTATGAGGTGTAATAGAGCCTGGTTTTGCCAAGACCATACCACGTTCAATGTCGTTTTTTTCTATTCCTCGAAGTAAAACCCCAGCATTATCACCAGCCTGACCTTGGTCAAGTTGTTTTTTGAACATTTCGATACCCGTGACGACTGTTTTACGGGTTGGTTTAATTCCGACGATTTCAACTTCTTCGTTGATTTTGACAACTCCCTTTTCGATACGACCAGTTGCGACTGTTCCTCGACCTTTTATCGAGAAAACATCTTCAACGGCCATCATGAAAGGCTTAGAGATATCTCTAACTGGCTCAGGAATAAATGTATCTAGAGCATCAAGTAACTCCATAATAGATTTCTGTGCTTCAGCATCACCTTCGTAGGCCTTAAGAGCTGAACCTCGGATTATTGGAGCATTGTCACCATCAAATTCATATTTTGTAAGAAGTTCTCTTATTTCCATTTCAACCAAATCAAGCATTTCTGCGTCTGCTACTTGGTCAACTTTGTTCATATAGACAACGATCTTTGGTACTCCAACTTGTTTTGCCAGTAATAAATGCTCTCTAGTCTGAGGCATTGGTCCATCAGTTGCCGCAACTACTAAAATAGCGCCGTCCATCTGAGCCGCACCAGTAATCATATTTTTGACATAGTCTGCATGTCCAGGACAGTCAACGTGAGCATAGTGACGTTTTTCTGTCTCGTATTCGGAGTGATGAGTCGCGATCGTAATACCACGTTCTCTTTCCTCTGGAGCGCTGTCAATTTCTTCAAATTTTTCAACCTTAGCCATGCCTTTATCGCCTAGGACTTTTAGAATGGCGGCAGTCAAGGTTGTTTTACCGTGGTCGACGTGGCCAATTGTCCCGACATTGACATGAGGTTTTGTTCTTTGGAATGTTTCTGCCATTTAAATCTCCTTTTCGGCCTTTGGCCGATCCGTTTTCAACGGATTAACTTAATGTTTTTTGACTAAACAAACTTATCCACACTAATCCTTCGCGTGGAACACTATGTATTTATTTGTCGCTCAAATAATTTACTATAATTTCCACTTTTCTGCAACAGTTTTCTATCATTTTTCTTCAGCCTCAACTGGTTTTTTCCCACGCTTTGTAATGATTTCTTGAGCTACATTTCGCGGTACTTCCTCATAATGGTCAAATTCCATTGTATAGTTACCCCGACCTTGAGTCATTGAGCGTAGATTTGTGGCATAACCAAACATTTCTGCCAACGGAACTAACGCGTCAACAACCTTCGCATTCCCGCGATCAGACATTTGTTGGATTCTACCTCTTTTTGAATTTAGGTCGCCCATAATATCACCCATATATTCTTCTGGGACAGTTGCTTCTACCTTCATAATTGGCTCCAGAATAATTGCATTCGCCCTACGTACACCTTCTTGGAAGGCAATCGAACCAGCAATTTTAAAAGCCATCTCTGACGAATCGACTTCATGGAATGAGCCATCATAAAGAGTAATCTTTACATCGACTACGGGATAGCCAGCGATAACTCCATTGGCCATAGCTTCCTTAATACCGTTTTCGACTGGATTAATATATTCTCTAGGAATATTTCCGCCAACAATCTTGTTAACAAATTCATAGCCAAGACCTTTTTCCTGTGGTTCTATTTCAATCCATACATGGCCATATTGTCCACGACCACCAGATTGCCGAATAAACTTTCCTTCTTGTTGAACTTTTGTTTTAATTGTTTCTCGGTAGGCAACCTGAGGCTTCCCGATATTTGCCTCGACCTTAAACTCTCGCTTCATCCGATCAACGATAATCTCCAAATGTAATTCACCCATACCCGAGATAATTGTTTGACTGGTTTCATCATCTGTTTTAACTCTAAAAGTGGGGTCTTCCTCAGCAAGACGCGATAGGGCCAAACCCATTTTCTCCTGATCTGCCTTTGTTTTTGGCTCGATCGCAATTTCAATAACTGGTTCAGGAAATTCAATATTTTCCAGTATTATTAAATTATTCACGTCACAAAGAGTGTCTCCTGTAGTCGTCTTGCCCAAACCAACTGCGGCCGCAATTTCACCAGAGAAAACTTCTTCAACTTCTTCTCTATGGTTTGAATGCAAACGGACAATTCGCCCGATTCTTTCTTTGTTACCGGTGGTGGCGTTTATTATATATGAACCCTTTTTAAGAGTTCCCCTATACGATCTAAAAAATATTAATTTGCCCACAAAAGGGTCCGCTGCCACTTTGAATGCGAGTGCTGCAAATGGTTCATCGTCAGTTGCCTTAATCTCTATTTCTTCTCCAGTTTTAGGATCAGTTGCCATTGCTGGCTTAACCTCTAGTGGTGAAGGTAAGTAGTCGATTATAGCATCAACTAAAAGAGAGACAATTACTCCCCTTCCATCACCGCCTAGAAATGGGAAAAATTCCCCCGAAACTGTCGCTTTTCTAATTAATTTCTTTAGCTCTGGTGCGGTTATTTCTTCTCCTGAAAGGTATTTTTCCATGGCCGCATCATCATGCTCAACTACTTTTTCAATTAATTCTTCGCGGAATTTTTTTACTTTTTCGGTCATATCGGCTGGTATCTCAGTCTCTTCGAGTTTTTTATCGGTATATTCTTTGTATTTGTAAGCTTTCATTTCAACTAAATCAACTGCTCCACACATTTCTTGTTCGAAGCCTATCGGCAATAGGATTGGATACGTGTTTCTCGACAACCGTTCCCTTACTGAGGCTAAGCTTTTATAAAAATCTCCTCCAGTCTGATTGATTTTGTTAGCAAAAAACATTCTCGGAACATTATATTTATCCGCCTGGCGCCAAACTGTCTCACTTTGAGGCTCAACTCCCATTTTCCCATCAAGAATAACAACCGCTCCATCCAGAACACGCAGTGACCGTTCTACTTCAACAGTAAAGTCCACATGCCCAGGTGTATCAATGATATTGATCCTATGATCGTGCCAAAAACAAGTAGTAGCGGCCGAAGTGATAGTAATTCCACGTTCTCGTTCTTGCTCCATCCAATCCATAGTGGCTTCACCCTCGTGAACTTCGCCAATTTTGTGGACTCTCCCAGTGATATACAAAATCCCCTCGGTAACTGTTGTTTTGCCAGCATCAATGTGAGCAATAGTTCCTATATTCCTTGTTTTTTCTAAGCTAATTTCTCGCGACATCTCTTCCCTTCTCCAAACCTAAAACTAAGTGTTTTGAATAATTTTTTTATTATTAGTACCGTGCAAAATGGGCAAAAGCTTTATTCGCTTCAGCCATCTTATGAGTATCTTCTCTCTTTTTGATTGCTGTTCCAGTGTTTTTATAGGCGTCCAGTAGTTCTAGGGCTAATGCCTTGTCGTATGGTACTCCAGAACGCTTTCTGGCGGCTTCGCGTATCCAAACAAAGGCATAATGGAGACGCCTTTGACCTTTTACTTCCATCGGCACCTGATAGTTCGCACCGCCTATTCGACGAGATTTTACCTGTAGAACTGGTGCTACGTTTTTGACTGCCTGATCAAAAACTTCCAAGGCTGGTTTGCCAACCTCCTTTTCTATTTGATCGAGGGCACCATAAACTAGGTTGGTGGCTAAAGCTTTTTTCCCGTCCAACATAATTTTATTAATAAATTTAGTAACCAAAACACTTTTGTATTTCATGTCTGGTTCTAGTTTTCGATTGGCGACTTTTCTGGGGTCTCTTGGCATTTTCTCTCCTTAACTTTTCTTTGCTCCATAACGGCTACGACCTTGTTTACGATTTGCAACTCCACTAGTATCTAGTGAACCTCTGACAATATGATATCTAACTCCAGGCAAATCTTTGACACGTCCACCGCGTATTATAACTACGCTATGTTCCTGAAGGTTGTGACCTGTTCCTGGTATATACGCGGTAACTTCCATTTGGTTTGAAAGCCTAACTCTAGCAATCTTACGCAAAGCTGAGTTTGGCTTCTTTGGGGTCTGTGTTGTGACCTTTACGCAAACTCCCCTTTTTTGGGGGCTCGAAGCCGGAACAGCTCGATTTTTAAGCGCATTAAAACCTTTCTGCAGTGCAGGTGATTTTGATTTCCTGGCTGTAGTTTTTCTAGGTTTTTTAATTAATTGATTGATAGTAGGCATTTTTCTCCTTTAAATCCTAAGAATTTTAACAACTTATCACTTTTCCGTCAAGGTTTCATCAAATCCAGTACCAGCAGGTATGAGCTTACCGATAATCACATTTTCCTTCAGACCGTGAAGATCATCAACCTTACCTGCAACAGCCGCCCCAATCAAAACTTTGCTTGTTTCCTGAAATGATGCTGCTGACAAGAAGCTATCGGTAGTCAAAGCTACCTTCGAGATTGATAACAAAAGATTTGTTGAATCAGCTGGCTTGTTGCCATTTTTTACTGCTTCTTTGTTGGCTCTATTTAGAGATGTCCTTGAGACAATTTCTCCAACTACGAAAGGCGTACCGTAGGCTTCGTCGATTCGACACCGGCTAAACATCTGTCTAATGATTATCTCAATATGTTTATCATTGATTGTTTGCCCTTCTGAGGCATAGATCTGTTGAACTTCCTTAACAATATAGCGTTGAACAGCCAATTCGCCCAAGAGCTTCAAGGCCTCGGTTAGATTCCACGAGCCTTCTGTTAATGCTTGACCACGAGTTACCATATCTCCCTCAGAAACTAAAAGTCCAATCTGTGAAGAAATTTCATAACTTTTAATCTCGGCTTCTTTGATAATATGAATTTCGTGATCTTTAATCTTGATGGTTCCAGCACTTTTGGCTTTAAGGGTTTTTTTACCATCTTTGATCGCTAGAATGTCTTTTACTTCTACGAATTTATTGTTTTTTACCTCGATTTCATATCCAGTGGCATCATATATTTCTTCATTCAGCTCCTGAGACATAATCTCAATAGTTCGTCTGTTATTATTTGTCTCCATATGAATACGTCCAGGGATTTCAGCCAATATAGCTTGGCCTTTGGGCGTTCGAGCCTCAAAGAGCTCTTCAACTCTTGGTAGACCTTGAGTAATATCAGCCCCAGCGACCCCGCCTGCATGAAATGTTCTCATAGTTAGCTGTGTTCCTGGCTCACCAATTGATTGGGCGGCAATAATACCAACAGCTTCTCCTAGGTGAATTAGCCAGCCTTTGGCCAAATCAGCCCCATAACATTGTTGGCAAATTCCCCAAGTAGAGTGACAGCCAGAAACTGAGCGGATGAAAACCTCATCTACCCCAGCCGAATCTATCTTAATGAAGACATCGTCATCAATCATGGTTCCTTTTTTAGCGACAATTTCACCTGTTTTATCGTTTACAACGTTCTTCGCTAGGACTCGGCCCTTGATCCTGAAAGCAAAATCTTCACCAATAGATTTAGACTCCTCTCTGGAGATTACAGCCGATTCTTTGGTTCCGCAGTCTTTCTCGGTTACTATAACGTCTTGCGAAACATCTACTAGACGACGAGTTAGGTAGCCTGAATCAGATGTTTTTAGGGCTGTGTCAGAGAGACCTTTTCTTGCACCATGTGTTGAAATAAAGAATTCTAGCGAAGACAAACCCTCTTTAAAGTTTGATTTGATTGGTAACTCGATAATCCGACCAACCGCGTTTACCACTAACCCTTTCATCCCGGCCATCTGCGAAAATTGCCCCATTTTACCACGGGCTCCAGATGTCATCATCAAATAAGAGCTACCGTTATGATCCATCTGAATTTCCATGTCTTTTTGTAGTTTTTCTCTAGCCTCTGTCCAAATCTCAATTACTTTAATGGTTTTCTCTTCTTCAGTAATTAGCCCCTGATAATACTGCTGGTGGATATGGTTTTCTTTCTCCTCGAACTCACTCATTGTTTCTGCTTTGTTAGTAGGGATAGCCAGATCGTCCATAGAAAAAGATATCCCTGATTTTGTTGAATAGCGAAAACCAAGTAGCTTAATTTCATCAACTAGGATTACGGTTGCCTCCTGGCCACAGATTTTATAAACTCGATCAACGATTTGACCTAGCTTTTTCGAATCAAGTGTTTCATTAATATAACCAATTTCTTTTGGCATAATATCATTGAAGATTAACCTACCGACCGTTGTCTCAATAAATTCTCCATTAACCTTTATTTTAATAATTTTTCTCAAGCCGATATGACGATCGTCATAAGCAGTAATAGCTTCTTCTTTATCGGCGTAGGCTTTAATCTCCTTTGGTTCCGTTTCGTCGGCTACGGTCATCCAATATATACCCAACACCATATCTTGGCTTGGCTTAACGACTGGTTCTCCAGCGGCCGGCTTCAATAAGTTATTTGTCGAGAGCATAATCTCTTTGGCTTCCTTTTGAGCAGCCTTTGATAAAGGAACATGGACAGCCATTTGATCTCCATCAAAGTCAGCGTTAAAGGCCGCACATACTAATGGATGTATTTGAATAGCCTTACCTTCAATCAAAACTGGTTTAAAGGCCTGTATCCCGAGCCTGTGAAGAGTTGGTGCTCTATTTAGTAGGACATATTTATCGGTAATTACTTCGTCGAGCGCATCCCAAACTTCATTTTTACTTCGCTCAATCATTCTGCTCGCACTTTTTACATTATGGGCAAAACCGCCGATAATCAGTTTTGATATTACAAACGGTTTAAAGAGCTCTAGAGCCATCATTTTAGGCAGTCCGCATTCATGTAATTTAAGCTCTGGCCCTACGACAATCACCGAGCGGCCAGAATAGTCTACCCGTTTTCCTAATAGGTTTTGTCGAAAGCGTCCTTGTTTACCTTTAAGCATGTCAGCTAACGAACGTAATTTTCGTCTCGATGTTGCCGTTGCTACATTTTTATCACGACGAGCACCATTATCTATCAAAGCATCGACTGCCTCTTGAAGCATTCTTTTTTCATTTCTACAAATAACTTCTGGAGCATCCATGTCGAGCAATCTTTTTAAGCGGTTATTTCTATTTATCACCCGTCGATATAAGTCATTTAGGTCTGAAGTCGCAAATCGACCACCGTCAAGCTGAACCATTGGCCTCAAATCTGGCGGAATAACTGGCAGAACTGATAGGATCATCCACTCTGGTCGTATCTTCGCGTTAACAAAACCTTCGATAAGCTTTAGCCGTTTTAGGGCTTTCTTTCTTTTTACTCCCTGAGAATTATCCACCTCGTATTTTAAGCTAGCCGCCAAAGCATCAAGGTCTATTTTCGTTAAAAGCTCTTGTATCCCTTCTGCCCCAATCCCGGCCCTAAAAACTTCACCATATTTCATTGATAATTCACGATAGCGTGACTCAGAAATTATTTCCATAACCTGGAGCTGACTCAATTCCTCGTGAGCGCTGTCTCGATATTGCTCTAGTTCCTCGATTTGTGTTGTAAGTTCAGTTTGATCTTTTGTCTTGCTTTCAATCTCTGTTTTTCGTTTTTTGAACTCTTCTTCAATTTGTTTTAATGAATTCGCTTTAGCTTCTTCATTGACGTCTAAAACAATAAAGTTAGCAAAATAAACGACTTTTTCCAAATCCCTAACAGAAAGGTTCAAAGTTAGACCGATTGATGTTGGAGTTCCTCTTAAAAACCAGATATGAGTTACAGGGACTGACAATTTGATATGACCCATTCTCTCACGTCGAACAATTGACCTTGTCACTTCGACCCCGCAACGTTCGCAGACAACTCCTTTATACCGTATTCTTTTATATTTTCCGCAATAACATTCCCAATCCTTTGAAGGACCAAAAATTCTTTCACAAAATAGGCCGTCTTTTTCGGGCTTTAGAGTCCGATAATTAATCGTTTCTGGCTTCGTGATTTCACCTCGTGACCATTGCAAAATATGAGCTGGTGACGCAACCATTAGCTTTACGGCTTGGAAATTTTCGTTTTTTGTCTCGTTTATTATCACTTTATACCTCTCTTATTCTTCAACTTTTTCCAAAATTTCAAAATCGTCTTTTGCTTCATCATCTGCGATATCAACCATCGGAAGCGTTTTTTCGGCTTCGTTACCGACTATTAAATCAGAGTCTTTTAGTTCTTCAATGTTCTCTTCATAGATTTCTTCGATTACTTCTTCTGCCTCTATCTCGGTTATTTTGTCACCATCTTCCTGAACAAGCTCGACTGCAAGTCCAAGTCCCTGAAGTTCTTTTACTAAAACATTAAATGATTCTGGTATGCGAGGTTCTTTGATGTCCTCCCCCTTTATGACAGATTCGTATGCTTTTGATCTACCAACAACATCATCTGATTTGATTGTCAGAACTTCTTGAAGAATATGCGCGGCTCCATATGCCTCGAGGGCCCAAACCTCCATTTCCCCAAATCTCTGTCCACCAAATTGGGCTTTTCCCCCCAATGGTTGTTGAGTTACCATCGCGTATGGTCCAATTGACCTAGCATGAATTTTATCTTCAACCAAATGTAGGAGCTTTAACATATATTTAACTCCAACGACTGTTCTTTCGGCGAAAGGTTCGCCAGAGCGACCATCATAGAGTTGGACACGTCCATCTTCAGGAAGATTTGCTTCTCTTAATAATGCTTTTATTTGGTCGATTGTGACACCATCAAAAACTGGAGTGGCAATTTTAAGACCGAGAGCTTTGGCCGCCCAACCAAGATGAGTTTCTAAAACCTGTCCAAAATTCATACGAGAGATAACTCCCATTGGGTTTAGAATAATGTCTACTGGCTGACCATTTTCCAAATAAGGCATATCTTCTTCTGGCAAAACACTTGCTATAACTCCTTTATTTCCGTGGCGACCAGCCATTTTATCGCCCACAGCAACTTTTCTCATCTGAGCAATAGTGACAAAAACTTGTCGAATAACTCCGACTGGTAATTCGTCTCCCTTATCTCTACTTTTTATCTTTATCTCAATTACTTTGCCGTGGACTCCTGGTGAAACGCGTAGAGAGCTATCTTTAACATCTCTTGCTTTTTCACCAAATATTGCACGAAGTAATCGCTCTTCTGCCGTTAGCTCGGTTTCACCTTTAGGTGTAATTTTTCCAACCAAGATATCTCCAGCAAGAACTTCTGCCCCTATTCGAACAATGCCGCCTTCATCTAGATCTTTTAAGGCTTCGTCCCCAACATTTGGGATATCTCGAGTAATGATTTCAGGTCCGAGCTTCGTATCTCGAACGTCTACTGGGAATTCTTCTAGGTGGATAGAAGTATAACGGTCGTCTTTGACAAGTCTCTCGGAGATGATAATGGCGTCCTCAAAAGTTCCACCTTCCATACACATAAATGCAGCCACAACATTTTGCCCGAGTGCAACTTCACCTTTTTCCATGGCGGCTCCATCAACTAGAAGGTCTCCTTTTTTGAATTTTTGTCCTTTATCAACGACTGTTTTCTGGTTAATGCAAGTATCTGTATTTGATTGTTCAAACTTATGAAGTAGGTGTGCTTCCTCTTTGCCGTCTTTATATTTAACGATAAGTTGATCTGCTGTGACTGATAAAACTTCCCCATCTTTACTTGCAACCACTGTCTGGCCAGTATCTTCGGCAACCTTGGCCTCAACCCCCGTGCCAACCAAAGGTGCTTCAGGTTTTATTAAAGGAACGGCTTGACGTTGCATATTCGAGCCCATTAAGGCTCTTTTGGCATCATCATGTTCCAAAAATGGGATTAGTGACGCAGAGATACCGACAGGTTGTTCCGTTGCCACATCGATATAGTCAATTTCTTCTACTGCTACCTCATCCGCTTCACCTTTTCTCCTGGCAATCGCGTATTCGGTTAAGAAATTACCATCTTCATCAACCGCTGTCTTTGCTTGAGCTATGATAAACCGGCTCTCCTCATCAGCAGTTTGATATACAATTTCTTTTGTCGCGATTGGTTGAATCAAGATATGTTCGTCGCCATTATTTGATAACGCTTTAGCTGTTGTTGCAGTTATTTTTTCTCCTGCCTTAACTAAAGTTTTTCCTTTGCTGTCTTTCAGTTCTTTTAGAGCACTGTAGCCGACAACAGACTTGCCGTCATTTTTAACTTTGTTTAAAACTTTTCTATAAGGAGTCTCGATAAAACCGTACTCGTTTATCCTTGAGAATGAAGACAATGAACTAACCAGACCAATATTTGGTCCTTCTGGAGTTTCTATTGGGCAAATGCGCCCGTAGTGAGTTTTGTGAACATCTCGAACTTCGAATCCAGCCCGCTCTCTAGTCAAACCTCCTGGCCCCATTGCACTTAGCTTTCTTTTGTGAGCAAGCTCGCTTAGTGGGTTAGTTTGATCCATAAACTGAGAAAGTTGTGAGCTAGCAAAAAATTCTCTGACCGCAGCGACGATTGGACGAACATTTATCAACTGGCTAGCCGAGACAATATTTGGGTCATTCGTGCTCATTCTATCTCTAACTATTCTCTCAACTCGAAGTAAGCCCATTCTAAACTTGTTTTGCAATAATTCCCCTACTGTTTTCACTCGCCGATTACCAAGATTGTCAATATCATCGGCGATCCCATTTCCATTATTTAAGCGAATGACTTCCTTGATAATTTCAACTAGATCCTCAGGCCTTAGAATATAATTCGCTCGAACGTTTTTTACTTCCAAATCAAGCCGCTTGTTCATCTTGTAACGCCCGACTCTCGACAAATCATATTTTTTTACATCAAAAAACAAACCTTCAACATAGCTTTGGGCATTTTCGACAGTTGCTAAATCTCCAGGTCTTATTCTTTTATAGACTTCCACAAAAGCCTCACCGGCTGTTGTTGATGGGTCTTTCTCGAGTGCGTTTTTAATATAATCTCGATCAGCGTCTGTGTTTACGTCTTTAAATAGATTTATTATCTGATCGTTTGTTGAAAATCCAAACGCTCTCAACAAAGTCGTAATTGGAATTTTTCTTTTCCGATCAATCTTTGCATAGAGAACATCTTGGGCCGAAGTTTCTATCTCAAGCCAAGCTCCACGTCCTGGTATAATTTTTGCTCCAAAAAGTTCGCGGTTTCCAGAATTGTCAGAATTAAAAAAGACTCCAGGTGAACGAATCAATTGAGAAACAACAACTCGCTCAACGCCGTTTATAATAAAGGTGCCCCGTTTTGTCATCACTGGGATATCGCCCAAGAAAACTTCTTGGATCTTCTTCTTGCCAGTTTCTACATTAGTTAGTTCGACGTTGGCCTTAAGAGGTGCCTCATAAGATACTTTTTTATCTTTTGAGACCTTTTCGGTATATTTAGCCTCACTCAACCAGTAGTCTTTCACATCCAGGGACATTACTTTCCCTGTGTAATCTGAAATTGGAAATAGTTCATCAAATAACTCTTGTAAACCATCCTTTATAAACCAATCAAAGCTTTGGGTTTGAACTTCGATCAAATTAGGCAGTGCTAACGAGTTCGGTGATTTATTTAAGTACTTTCGACCGGCTCTGGTCGTGGCGACGAAGGCGATTTTTTCTTTGGCCATAAAAATACCCGCTCCTTATGTTAATTTAAAATTTTACTCTTTAGAGGAGTTCCTATTCACATTTTTCTTGATCAAGCTTGTTGGGCTTATTTTTTAGAGCTTCTCGAAAATAATCTGAAACAAATTTCACTATTATTTCCCGATAAAGTCGTACTCATAAATCTACATTAATTTTATAATTTTGTCAACATTATTAATTATTTGCTTATTTCTTGCTTTCAATGATTGAGTCGATCAAGCCATAGTTTTTGGCTTCCTTTGCCGTCATGAAATAGTCTCTTTCAACGTCTACATTTATTTTCTCTACCTTCTGGCCTGTATGTTTGGCTAGAATTTCATTTAATTGTTTTTTTGTTCTCAATAGCTCTCTGGCGTGAATCTCAATATCTGTTACTTGGCCTTCCATCCCCGAAACAATTGGTTGGTGAATCATAACCTTCGTATTGGGCAAAGAAAACCGCTTATTTTTCGCCCCAGCGGTAAGGATTAGGGCGGCGGCGCTAGCGGCCATCCCAACACAAACCGTAGAGACATCGGGCTTCACGTATTGAATCGTGTCATATATAGCCATTGCGCTTGTAACATTCCCCCCTGGGCTGTTGATATACAGTGTAATATCCTTCTTCCCGTCAGTATGTTCCAGGAATAAAAGCTGGGCAATCACTGTATTGGCGGCAATATCATCAATTCCTGTCCCCAAAAAAACAATTCTGTCTTCTAATAATCTCGAATATATATCATAAACCCTCTCACCAAGATTTGTCCGCTCTATCACGCTGGGTATTAAAACCTGATTTTTTTCCTTCATTTTATATATTCCTTTCTGTTTATATTATAACAGATTAAATTTCAAAGTTTGGGGGGTGCTCCGCGTTCAAGCGGAGCACCCCATCGCTTTTGAGACCTGTGTCTCGGGTCGGTATTCTTTGAGTTGACAGTCGAGACATTGGGTGTAGTAGTAGATATTCTGACTGCCATCTAGAGCAAGAGAGCCGACGATCGGCTGGTGCTCTCGGTCAGTCAGATCTTCCAATCTTTCGTCGCACCTACAAAACAAGTGCCAGTGACGATACTTATTCTTCGTGAGGATAATCCAGCTAATCCCCACAAAGGCTAGAAGCTCGATAGTTGCTCTCGCTTGTGTCTTTTTCCCACCAAGAAAACCCATTATGCAACTCCTCTAGTCGATTCTTACACCCATGAGTTTTGCCGTACAGGGCTATCATTGTCAATCTCTCATCAAAAAAGAAGGCCTAGCCTTCCTTTTCTTAATATACAAGTTTATAACACAAATCAGACTATTTTGCAAATATCTGATATTTGTCACTACTTAATTGACTATGAAATTGTACAAGATTCATAAAGATAAGCTATAACTTTTTCTCCAATCAACAAATTCTCAATTTGTTTGTGTCCTTCTTCTGAATCATAAAAAATTTCTGCTTGCTTCTTTTCTTCTTCTCGAACCTTATCAAGTCGGCGATGAATCTCATCATGTACTTGTTTATCAGTCACTTCTGTTTTTATCTCTTTCGCCACTTCGCTCAATACTAGGCCAATCTTGACTCTTTTTTCCGCCTCCGGCTTTAGCTCATTTTCTAAATCTTCTTTCGTCTTTTTTGTTGCCTCATAGTATTTTTCTATCGTAAGTCCTTGTTGTGATAAATTATGCTCTGCTTCGTGTATTAATCTATGAATTTCTTGATGGACCAAGCCCTCTGGCAAAGGAATATTAATTTTTTCAGAAATCTTCTCTAATATCTCTGACTCAACTCGATTTTTTTCTTGAATAACTTTTGTATTCATTAGTTCTTTTTCAATGTCTTCTTTTAGCTTTGGCAAATCCTTAAAGGGACCAATCTTGGTAGCAAATTCATCATTAATCTCTGGTAAATTTATTTCGTTGACCTCGTGGAGTTTAATTATAAATTTAGCCTTTTTCCCAGCTAAGTTGTTTGCGTGGTATTCTTTCGGGAATGTAACCTCAATTTCTTTCTCCTCTTTCTCCTTCATCCCAGCAATTTGATCCTCAAAGCCAGGAATCATTTTTCCTTGACCCAAAACAAAAGGATATTTTTCGCTTTTCCCGCCCTCGAAAGCCAGCCCATCAACAAAGCCATCATAGTCAATTACAATCTGATCTCCCGCTTTGGCGGCACGCGCAACCCGTGAATATTTAGCCAACTGTTTAGATAAATCCTCAAGGACTGCTTCAATCTCCTCAGTAGTAACCTTAGGAACGCTACTTTTAACTTTGACCTTTGTTATATCAGGCAACTTTATCTCTGGCATTAATTCAACAACCGCTTCGTAAGTTAGGCCATCAGTTGGCACAAATTTGATCATTTTTACTTCGGGTTGACCGATTGGATTGAGTTTTTCCTGGATTACTGCTTGATAGTAAGTTTCTGGGATAACCTTGTCTAGGATCTCTGCATCTAGTCTTTCCTGTCCAATTTCTTTTTCGACGATATGTCTGGGTGCTTTGCCAGGACGAAATCCGTCGATCTTTACCTGATTCGCCATTTTTTTGTAAGCTTCATCAGAAGCCTTCTTTAATATTTCCGCTTCAACTTCTATAGTTAACTTTATCTTTTCGCCTATTTTTTCCCTTTTTATGTTCAATTTTTTCCTTTCTTCTATTCGGGTTTATTATAAGACTGCTTTTAGTTCGTTTACGATACTCTCTTTATCCTGTAGCCCCGTAAGCGATTTTGCAATCTTGCCATTTTTAAAGATTATCAAAGTGGGAATACTCATTACTCCATAGTCTTGAGCCACGGCTTGACATTCATCAACGTTTACTTTTACAAATTTAATTTGGTCCTTGAGCTGTTCGCTAACATCGTCAAAGATCGGAGCCATAGCCTTACATGGCCCACACCAATCTGCATAAAAATCTACTATTACTGGAATTTTGGATTCTAGGACTTCGTTATCAAATTGGTCGTTTTTTAGGTTTATTACTGACATGTGGCCTCCTTCTAATTAATATTTCTGGTGCCCGAGGCGAGACTCGAACTCGCAAGCCATTTCTGGCACTAGTTCCTAAGACTAGCGCGTATACCAATTCCGCCACCCGGGCTGATAAGACTATGTCATTTTAGTATAAATAAAACTTTTTTTCAATTAGAACGAGATTATTTTTTTAACATTTAGTATGGTTAAAATTATTATTTGACACATATTACTAATTATGGTATATTTATTTAATCAAGTCTGTTTTGCAGGCAAGAAGCACTTATTGTACTACTGATGCTGACCAGGAAAGGAGAGTTAGTCTCAACCTAATTCACAA
>Ga0194039_1000243_pt1 | contig 35173 bp, 29 predicted proteins | sample JunL228m_MetaG_FD_148679 | JGI IMG/M metagenome (GOLD analysis project Ga0194039, IMG submission 148679) | Anoxic zone freshwater microbial communities from boreal shield lake in IISD Experimental Lakes Area, Ontario, Canada - Jun2016-L227-8m | ecosystem: Environmental > Aquatic > Freshwater >...
CTGGTGCATGATGAAAAACAAAACTGAATACCGATCAGATATGAAAAATTAGTTATCCACAAAAATCATTGACTTTCTCTCATAGCGGATCTCTCCTGCCGTGCCGTCCTCCTTCTGGTTTTTTGGGGCGGGGGAGGGTTCAGCTATTTTCTAATCTTTTCAGCCTGTGTATATTGTCATGTTCTTTTTATGGGGGGGGTGTTATACTATAGTATAAGCAATTACAGTGTTGTGAATTTGCGTAATTATACTTTCATTGTTTTTAATAGTATGAAGCCCAATAACCATGCGATTAACGAGAGAGAGAGAGAGAGAGAGAGAGAGAGAGAGTTAGAATCTCCCTCTAAAAACCAATCATCACCATTACGCAGATATGTCTTTTCTGCTCTTTTAATCGTAGCACTTTTGCTTGTTGGCTTTGGTATCTCCTATGCGGCTACTTTCACTTCCAGTGGAAATGGTAACTGGAATATCGGTACGACATGGGGCAAAGCGTGCGTGAGTAGTTGCACACAAGGCACGGACTATCCGGGACAAAATGATCTTGCCAATATATCTTCAAATACCGTAACCCTTAGCACCAATCAAAGCGTAGGGTCTACCACTCTATCAGGTACAGGCATCCTCAATCTCGGCTCATACATCTTGAGCGTTTACAACAATTGGACGAGTACCAGCACTGGTACATTCAATGGGAATACCGGCACGGTCAATTTCGCTGGCACTAATCAATACATATTCGGCACTACCACATTCAATAACCTGACGAAGACTGTATCTTCAGCGGATTCACTTAGTTTTCCGATGAGTACCACCACAGTGTCTGGTAATTTGACTCTTGGAGGCGCGACAGGCACACCGCTAACGCTGCAGGGTTTTGAGGAGAATTACATTCCTTCAAATATTGGTACATCATCGCTGGCGAATGGGGTGTTGAATCAGCCCGTATTTTTAGCTATCGATTCATCAGATAACATCTATGTTGCTGACACTGTGGGGCAGAGAATTGAAAAGTTTGACTCAAGCGGGAACTTTATCAGTAAGTTTGGATCATATGGCACGGGTAACGGCCAATTTGTGACCCCTTATGGAATAGCAGTAGACCCTTCCAACAACGTCTATGTCGCTGACTCTGGCAACAATCGTATCGAGAAATTTGATTCTTCGGGTAATTACGTTACCCAATGGGGAACAACTGGCACTGGAGCAGGCCAATTCTCAACCCCTCGCGGTATTGGTATAGCAACTTCAACTGGCGATATATATGTAGTCGATTCTGGCAACAACCGTATTCAGCTTTTTAATTCTTCCGGTACATTCATAAGTACATTTGGATATGGTGTAGCGACAGGAGCTTCCAGTACAGAGATTTGTACAACAAGCTGTCGTGCGGGATTTGCTGTCGCCTCAACAACTGCAGGTGGATATAACGTGCCATATGGTGTGGCCGTGAACTCTTCGGGAAATGCGATCTATGTTGCTGACTATACAAACAATCGCATTGTCAAGTCCGATCTTACCGGAAACTACTTGGTAACTTGGGGAAAATCCGGTTCAACGAACGGCTCGACGACAAAACCCTACCAGATTTCTTTGGATAACAGTGGGAATGTGTATATTGCTGACTCGGGGAACACAAGGATTGAGAAATTTGATTCATCTGGTAACTATATCAGTAAGTTTGGATCATATGGCTCAGGTAACGGTCAGTTTAATTCAACAAACGGTGTTGTTGTTGATTCTTTGAATAACGTTTACGGCTCCGACCCAAGTAATCTGAACAGAGTTGAGAAATTCAACTCATCAGGTACGTATATAACAAATTTCGGGCTTTCATTTTATGGAAATGGAACTATATACGCTCCAACATATCTGACTACCGATTCCTCGGGTAATCTCTATGTCTCAGATTCTGGAAACAATAATATCTATGTATTCGGTAGTAATGGGAATTACATCAGTCAGTTTGGCGGAGCTACCAGTGGCACTACTAATGGACTATTCAAGTCTTTTCAAAACTTTGGAACTTACTCATCTAATGGTCCACGAGGTATAGCTATTGATCATTCAGGAAATATTCTTGTATCTGACACGGCGAATAGCCGCGTGGAGGTTTTCAGTTCTTCGGGGGTATATCAGACACAATTTGCAAGCTCTTCTATTTATGCAATTGCAACTGATTCGTCGGGCAATGTCTACACCGCAGGCAACTCTACTTTAAAAATCCAAAAATTTAATTCGTCATATAATCTTAGCACGCAATGGGGTTGTAGCGGAGCCGGAGATGGTTGCTTTACAAATTCAGGACCCTTAAAGGGGATTGCAGTAGATCCAAACGGTTCATATGTGTATGTATCTGACGGGGGTAATAACAGAATAGAGAAATTCGATAGCAGCGGAAATTATATACTGAAATGGGGCTCATCGGGTACTGGTAATGGAAAATTTAACACTCCTGAAGGGCTCTTTGTTGATTCATATGGATTCGTATATGTTGCTGATTATTTCAATAACCGTGTCCAAAAATTCGATTCAAATGGAAACTATATAACCCAATGGGGCAGTTATGGGACTGGAGCAGGTCAATTCATTGGGCCAACTGGAGTAACGGGCGATTCTTCCGGAAATGTCTATGTATCTGATTTTTATAATAATCGTATCCAAGAATTCCACAATCTCTGGCAAATTAGTGGCACAGGTTCAACCAGTATCGCATATGCGACCGTTAAAGACTCGTCTAATTATGGTACCGCTATCAAATGCTTCAACTGTACAGATGGTGGCAGTAATGTCGGCTGGTCATTTATAACCGCGACTCCGCCGACCTTGGCGGTGGCCACTTCAAGCAACATTGCTTCATCTTCGGTGACCTTGAATAGCGGAATCACCTCAGACGGAAATGCTTCTTCGACCATCATAGGCTTTAACTATGGAACGAGCATCTCTTATGGTTCCGCCACTTCCACAACGGGCTCCTATGGCAACGGGTATTTCAGTATGAATTTGATTGGATTACCTTGCGGCGGGACGGCCTATCATTATCAATCATTTGCCACCAATGCCGTCGGTACGGGTACAAGCTCTGACGCAACTTTCACTACCGGATCATGCACCTCAACCATATATCCGCCAACCATTGGAACTGCCACATCCTCCAGTGTTACATACACCACTGCTACCTTGACAGATACCATCGCCACCGATGGTGGCAGTGCCTCAACAATCGCAGGTTTCAATTACGGCACAAGCACTTCGTATGGTTCAGTCGCTTCAACAACTGGCACATACAGTGCAGGCAATCAGTGGAATCTTGGCGTGACAGGCCTTACCTGTAGCACCACTTACCACTTTCAAGGCTATGCCACCAACTCCGGAGGCACAGGTACAAGTTCTGATCAAATATTTACAACTGCAACTTGTCCTATATCTATTACAGGCTTCAGTCCCAGTGGAGATCAACCTACGTGGACCTATTACACGAATCTCACCTTTACTACCAACGAAGCCGCCACTTGTAAATATGCGACAACTTCTGCTACTACATACGCCGCCATCTCCATGTCAGCAGATACCTCCAGTACTACCCATTCCTGGCCAATAACGGATATTTCGAGCGGACATTCATATACCTACTATCCATTTTGTAAGGATGCCGCTTTGTATGAGAATCCCGTCACACCTATCGCATTCAACATACCTGCGGACACCACAGCACCAGACCTGGTCAATGTCTCACCAACGTTTATCTACTTCGACACGGCCATCATCCAATGGAATACCACGGAACCTTCCGACACTTTATTTGAATATGGAACCTCTGCGTCGTTGGGAACATTGTTACCACTTGATCACTCACTATCAATTCCGCACGCGATCACCCTGACTGGTCTTGCACCTGGTACTACTTATTACTATCAAGTTACCGACAAAGACAAGACCGGTAATTCTACAAGCTCGCCGATACAAAGTTTTACAACTCTGTCGCAAAGTTATGCGCAGCAATATTATATATCTAAGACCGGCAGCGATAGTAACACCGGAACAATAGGCTCACCTTTTGCAACATTAGAAAAAGGCACAGTAGCGGCTAGGACATGGCGAACAGCCAATCCAAGTTGCAGCACTCCCATAATGATCTGGCTAAGAGGAGGAGACTATTACAGAGATAGTTATTTATATTTAAGCGGTATTGATGCCGGGACGACAAATTGCCCTACGATATTTAGTGGATATCCAGGAGAAAATGCGGTAATAACTGGTAGTAAAGATATTTCTGGTTTTAGCAAAATCACGAGTGATGATCCAAATTACGCTAGGCTTGGGGTGGCGGCTCAAGCCAACGTCTATGCAGTCAGTCTGTCTGCAAATGGCGTCACAGATTATGGAGACCTGACGCATGTAGCTGGTGGGTCACTGTCGCCACCGGAGTTGATTTTCAACGGAAAAGTTATGACGATACCTAGATATCCGAATGATAATGCCAATGTATTTCGTACCACGTCTTTTTCTCTTTCAGGATCAGATCCTGTTCTGGGATATGGTAATGATACTGAGCCGACTACATGGGCGGCAAACAATGACATCTGGGTTCATGGCTGGTTCAAGTATGATTGGTCTGACTATCATCAAAGAGTCAAATCATTTGATCTTGTCAATAATAAGATCACATTGGATAGTGCGATCGGTAATGCACCCAATGGTTACATGGTTTATGATAATTGCTGTGCAGGTTACTTCTATTTTGAGAATGTTTTCGAAGAGTTAAATACTCCGGGAGAATACTACATAGACCGTAATACCGGAACACTCTATTTTTGGCCCCCTTCTGATATCAATTCAGCTAGAACCCAAATTACGACGGCAACTCATTATTTCGTGCATACATATCATGCGGCTAATATAATTTTTCAAAACTTGACATTTGAAAACAATCGAGCAGGTGCTTTCTATTTTGCACCAAGCTTTGGCGTAAGTGTGGTCCATTCCGTGATTCATAATATCGGATCTAATGCAATTCTTGCTACTGGAAGTGAAGTTAGCACCAATAGCGGCGTATATAATTCCCATATATACGATATAGGTTCTTTTGGAGTGAGCATGGGTGGAAATCACAACTTTGCCATTAATAATAAAATCCACAATACGGGCAGATGGGACGTGATCAACTTTGGCGGTATCCCTATTTATTTTTTGGGAACAAATCAGTATGTATCCCACAATGAAGTTTATAACCAGTTAAATGGAGGGATTTACTTTAGCTATGCGACCAATGATATTGTTGAATACAATAATGTTCATGACGTAAATAAAATGGCGAATGACATGGGAGGAATCTACTTCTATGAACAATATTTGTACAACAGGGGAAGTATTGTGAAATATAACTATGTGCATGATATTTACGGAGTTCCCTGGATGAATATGGCCAACGGAATTTACTTCGACAACTTTTCTCCGGGCAATACTGCTTATGGAAATGTCTTAGCAACAATTGCTCCTGTGAGAGCTTCATATCGTCCGGGGGGAGCCTTTATGGTCGCGGGAGGGAGGGACAATATTATCGATAATAATATCGTTGTAAATTCGCAAAATGCATTGCACCTCAATGTTTGGGACGGTACTGAATCTAGCTATCGAAACAGTCTTGCTACCTCCACTCAACCGCCGTACAGTACATATTTCCCTGAAACAACGATGCTTTCTGGTGGATTTCCTATAAATCCAGAAGGAACAGTCATTAGTAGAAATATATTCGATGTTTCTCTTCCATGGAACACGATCAGTACAACTTACGCTTCATATGTGGATGTTCGTAATGATAATCTCTTGAACACTGAGCCCCTATTCGTCGATGCCGCCAATAACAACTTCAATCTCCAAGCCGGCTCACCAGCATATGCGCTGGGTTTCCAGGATATTCCATTCAATCAGATCGGTCTGATGAATTCTAGTGATGCCGTGTTCAATGAGATATCATATTCTTCCAGCATTGCCGCGCCAAGCATTAGCACTGTTGCCGCTTCGGTAGTCTCGACCTCCACCGCTACCTTGAACGCTTCCATTACTGCGACCGGTGGAGCTGATGCAACACAGTCTGGTTTTGCGTACGGTACCTCAGCGGATCTTTCAACTGTCATCGCCACATCGACACTAAACGGACAAACCGGTACAACGACATTCAATCAGACTCTGACTGGCCTCACCCCGAATACCATATATTACTTCCGCGCATACGCCGTGAACTCGGCGGGAACGAGTACTGGTTCAATTTTGTCGTTTGCCACTAGCGATACCACTGCACCGACAGTTAATGTGACCGTGCCTTCAGGCGGTGCCACGGTTTCTGGTAGTGCTGTCACTCTCACATCCACAGCTACTGATGACGTCGGAGTTGTCGGTGTCCAATTCAAGCTGGACAGTACTACTGATATCGGTTCCGAAGTCACTTCCACTTCATCACCGAATACCTACACCACCACATGGGACTCCACCGCTATAACTTCATACGGTTCGCATACTCTGTACGCAGTAGCCCGTGACGCTGCTGGAAATCACTCAACATCTACGGTCACCGTAAATGTAGACAATGTGGCTCCGACTATAGTCTCAGCAGTGTATAACTCCGATACACAAATAACTGTCACCTTAAGTAAGCTGGCCAATGCCGGAACGATCACTAAATCAAACGATGGAGGATTTACGGTGACTAAGACAGGGGCACCGGGTACGACGTATGCCGTTTCATCAATCGCTCCAGGCACCGACAACACCAAAGTTGTTCTTACAGTTGCTAGCATGACCGCTGCTGGAGGGGCCGGAGTCATTGTTACATATTCTCACTCTGGTAACGGCACTGTAGCTGATACTCTGGGCAACCTCCTTGCAACAGACGGTACAGGTATCACTGTTCCTCCATGGAATACAGTGAATCCTACGATCACTAACATCACATCTTCTGTGACGAATGGAGCCTACAAACTTGGTATCCCTATTGATATCAACCTGACATTTTCTAAGACCGTCAATACTGCAGGAAATATTACAATCACTTTGAACACGGGCGGTACCTGTACATTCTCAGGTATTACCAATTCAACAGCCGCTTCATGCACATATACCGTGGGTTCTGGCGAAAACACGCCAGCCTTGAATGTTTCGAGTGTATCCGGTCCAGGAACCATCACATCAACAGACGGTAACCTCATGACGAGCTTTGTGCCTGCTCTTAATCTGAACTCTAACAGGACGCTAACAATAGATACTATTGCACCAGCTGTCTCACTTACTACGCCTGGAGATGGGTCTACTGTTTCAGGCACATCTGTTACCCTCTCTGCAACCAATTCCGATGGTGGTTCTGGTATTGCAAGCGTTCAATTCGTACTAGATGGCACGACAAACATCGGTTCATCAGGATCTACCAATCCGTATTCAATCACCTGGAACTCCAAGACAACGACCAGTGCCTCGCATACTCTCGCGGCCGTCGCTCGGGATGCTGCAGGGAACTATGCTACCTCCACAATAACGGTAACCGTTAAGAATACCGCTCCTAGCAAACCAACCTCCGTAACTGCCGCCACCTCTTCTCCTAACCAAGCTTCAGTATCGTTCCTTGCCCCGACTGACGATGGTGGTGCGACAATCACCGGTTACACAGTCACGTCCAATCCTTCCGGAGGCACTGATGTCGATGCTGGAACTACAGCTCTTACACATATCATAACTGGCCTTACGAACAACGCCGCATATACATTCACAGTGACCGCTACTAATTCAAATGGCACGGGTAATGCTAGTGATCCATCGAATTCTGTCACCCCGACAGCGGTCGTATTACCAACCTACTTGATTGGAGGCACGATCTCTGGTCTAAGTGGCACAGTCATACTCCAAAATAATTCAGGAGACAATCTTTCGGTCATTGCTAACGGTTCATTTACCTTCGCTTCAGGACTGCATAACGGCGATGCGTACAATGTGACTGTTCTTACCCAGCCTTATGGTCAAACCTGCACAGTCTCTTCAGGGTCTGGAACGGTATCTGCAGGAGACGTGATGGGTGTTTCTGTGACTTGTTCTGACAATGCTGTCGTGCCTACACCAACGCCGACTCCGTCTGTTACTATGAGCTACAGTTCCAGTGGAGGCGGTTCTACATATGTCCCACCCATTATGTTAGCAACTACCACTCCAACCGTTCCAGGTTGTCCTTCCGGATTCATCTGCAAGCCGAATCCGAAAGCCACAGTTCTTCCGCCATTCACATTTACTCTGGATATTTCTTCGGGATCTTCCGGGGATGAAGTACTCCATTTGCAACAGCTCTTGAATAGCCTCGCCTACCTATTCGTGACCCCAACTGGTTACTTTGGCCCAAAGACGGAAGCCGCGGTCAAGGCATATCAAACTGCCAGAGAGATCAGTCCTTTAGGTATCGTTGGACCCATAACCAGGGCTTCACTAAACAGGGAAACGGTGACTAATGTTCAAACTCCAATAATCAACATTTCGGCAAGTACATCTACGGTTCTGTTTACCAGAAATCTTGGTACTGGATCACAAGGAGATGATGTCAAAGCGCTCCAAGTGTTTCTGAATACACACGGTTTTACTATCGCCTCAAGTGGAGCAGGGTCTCCAGGACACGAGACAATCACCTTTGGTTCCGCTACCAAAGCTGCTTTAATGAAATTCCAGATAGCTCACAAAGCGGAGATTCTTACGCTACAAGGCTTGACTACCCCGACAGGATTCTTCGGTCTGGCGACAATGAGGGTGGTGAATGCGATATTGAAGTCACGATAGAATATTCTATATGCCAGACGATCAAAATGTATCTAGCGAGCCAATACCGGAAACATCAGCACGGGCCATGGATTCAGTCTCCGACCCAGTTGAGCCGGAATCTAGCCAAACAACGGCTTCTACGGCCATAGATATGCTCCCAGAGGCCCCAGAATCGCCTACAAACGATTCTATAATCACTCCTGTCAAAGATCAAAATGGAGGGGTAAATGAGCCAGAAAGTGACACGCCGGAACCATCAAAAGAGTCGGAAATAAGCCAATCTAATCAAGTTCAACCGGAATCAAATCCCGAACCTGTTCAGTCAGTTCCAACGGAATCTGCACCAACCGCGCCGGCGCCACTGACTCCGCCAGCACCACAACCACAATCGCCGGCGCAACCAGATCAGACCGGATTCATTCGCACATTGCTTGCTAAGGCTCAAGTAAAGATTCAATTCAATAAGCAAAAAAAGCTCGACAAAATCACTCTGTTCGCAGAAAAGAAGAAAATCATTGCCAATGAAGATATTCAATTACTTCTGCACGTCTCAAGCGCGACCGCAACCAGATATCTGGTCAAACTGGTCCAGCAAGGTCGTGTTGCACGTGTGGGGAACCCACGCGATGCAAAATATCAATTCTTGCGCTAAATTTGCGTGTGGCTCATATCCACCAATTGAGCCACATGGGTTTCTGATTTACCACGGACTCCGTCGAGAAGCGGCCGACTTCCACTTCTCTCATCAACCGTCATTCGCAGCCAGAGGATGTCTGTATGGCGGAGCACTCCACGGTTTCGATTAGCAACGGTGGAAAGTGCGAGAGCCATTCGGACATCCGATGGGTGCGCCACAAACCAGGTCAGAAGCGGAAGTGGGCCGCTTCGAGCAACTGCGATTGTGCTAGAATGATTGTGGATCAAATGGTGGAATTGAGCCACATGAATCCCACCCGCCCCCCAAAAACCACATTCCGTCTCACGACCAAAACAAATAGCGAGGACGGGACGGAATCCTTTCCCTCACACTCCCAGTCTTCCGTCCCGTCCTCTCCTTCCTTTGAGATTGCGACCAAAAAAAACAGTGTCGCGAAGCGACTCCGCATTTCATTCACAGCAATTATAAAAAATTATGCGCCAGGATTTTCAGCGAAAAATGTTCGAACTTTGTTCAGGAATCCGCACAAAATTGCAAGGAGACTCTAGAGACGTATTCTAGTTGCAGAATTCAGCTATTTATGTAATACTATTGCCCATGGTAAATCGAATGCGATCAACGCGGGCACACCGCAACAATAGGCGTTCACATCATGCACTCGACGCAGTGCGTCTAGCGAAGTGTGGCACATGCCAAGCTCTTCATCAGAGCCACATGATCTGTATGAATTGCGGCTCTTACAATGGTCGCAAGGTTATCGATCTAGCAGCAAAGGTTGCCAAGAAGGCCGCCAAGGCGAAAGCAGCTGCCAAGAAATAGTCCTAGGTGCGAAATTCGGTGCAACATTTGAAATCCTAAATACTAAACAAATCCGAAATCAGAAATCAGAAATTTGAATATTGAAATTTAGAATTTGTTTAGAGTATGGGAATGAAGGTTCAGGTTTTATCAGTCAATTTGAAAATAAATTTGATAATAACGCACCAAAATGTTCTTTAACTAACATGGCAAACCGTCACTTATCCCGCTCCATCGTCCTCCAATCCCTATTCGAATGGGATAGTCGTGGTCAGCACGACGAAACTGCCGCCGCCATCATCGATCGCAATGCCAAGGAGTTTGCTCCAGGTATGGGTGATAACACTTTCATAATAGATCTTATGAAGGGTATTTTGGCAAAGAAAGAAGACCTGAAGGAGATCATCGAGAAGGCTGCGCCTGATTGGCCCATAGACAAGATCTCTCCAGTCGACCGCAATGTCCTGCGTCTCGGACTTTATGAATTGTTATTCTCAGATAGGGGAGAAGTTCCAGCCAAGGTTGCTATAAATGAAGCGATCGAGCTCGCCAAAACTTATGGCGGCGAAACTTCGGGAAGATTCGTCAATGGCGTGCTGGGAGCTGTCTACAAGGAACTCGGTGAACCGGGTAAAGATGCCAGTCCTGTCAAAAAGAGGAAGCCGGCAGATGTTCCGTATGATGATATGCCAGTGCAACATCTGGGTGGTGCTGTCGTATATGCTCGTGATGGAGCAGATATCTATATGGCTTTCGTTCATGACGTCTTCGGACATTGGACATTGTCGAAGGGTAAGATTCCAGAGGGGATCGAACCAGCACAGGGAACGATCAATAAAGTGAAGGAAGAGATAGGTCTCGATGTAAAGATCAAAGCTGATCTCGGTACCAATGAATACATCGCCAATGATCCGGAAATAGGTAAGATCAGGAAACAAGTTCATTACTATTTGACCGAGTCTGATTTTACTGAACTCACCTTGGCAAAGAAGCCTGGTCTCGATGATGCCAAATGGTTCAAGCTCGCTGACATTCTCGAACTGAATTTTTATAATGATATTTTGCCGATAGTGACGAAGGCGGTCACACTGTTGAGTGAGCAGAAGATCGGTGCTTAGGATTTAAATAACCATGAAACCCAAAACCATAGAGTCCTTAGCGAAACACATAGGTGTCGAATTCACCGACATTTCACTTTTGCGCATGGCATGTACCCATCGATCATTCTTGAATGAAAACAAGGGTTCTAGTAGTGAACACAATGAGCGACTCGAATTCTTGGGTGACGCTGTTCTCGAGCTCGTCGTCACGAGTTATCTGTTCAGAAAATATCCAAAGAAACAGGAAGGGGAATTGACCGCCTTTCGTTCTTCGATCGTGAATACGGTTAGCCTTACCAAGGTTGCGGAGAAGATCGGGTTGAATGATTACATGCTCATGTCCAAAGGTGAATCCAAGGACAGCGGTCGTGCCCGCTCGGTCATTCTCGCCAATGCTGTCGAGGCAGTCATCGGTGCGATATATCTAGATGGTGGATACAATGCGGCGGCGAATTTCATTTCAGAAAGTATATTGAATACTATAGACATCGAGGAGATAGTCGCCAAGAAGACATGGATAGATGCCAAAAGTAAATTTCAGGAAAGGGCACAAGAGAAAGTCAGTATTACTCCGAATTACAAAACGCTCAAAGAAACTGGTCCTGACCATAACAAAGTATTCACTCTCGGTGTTTTCTTGGGTGATGTTCAGGTTGCTACAGGTTCAGGTTTATCAAAACAGGAAGCTGAGCAACAAGCGGCAGAGAAAGCTTTGCAGGTAAAGGGATGGTAGAATTTAGTATTTAATCAATTATGATACAATACATCTACTATCACCATGCACTTGAAATCATTAGAAATTTCCGGATTCAAATCATTCGCAAAAAAGGCGAATCTAGAGTTCAATACCCCGATAACCGGTATAGTAGGTCCGAATGGATCCGGGAAGTGTGTTGATGGTGGAACATTGGTTCAACTGGAGGACGGGTCTATTAAACCGATCAAAGAACTATTTGATATGGCTCAATCTCGAGCTCGAGCGGTTACGATGTTCGATGATGGAATGGCGGTTATCGATACCAATGTTTCATTTAACGTTGCTGCACTCAATTTATATACATTAAAAACAGATTGGCGTCACGTTACGGCTTTTGTCCGTCGAACGGCACCAGAGAAGATGCTGGAGATCAACACACGATCAGGAAGAACGATCACAGCTACTCCATATCATCCATTGTTCGGGTGTGAAAATGGGACTGTTCATTCTGTTCGTGCCGACGCAGTAAAAACTGGTTTACGTATCGCTACGCCAAGATCATTGCCAGTTGTTGGAAGGATGCAGCGCATAATGATGAAAGATGTCGCAGCCGCTTTCAAACCAGAAGATAACGTCTATGTCCCATACAGTCCGATTCTAGAAGAGCTTATGGATCTGCGAATGATAGAAAAGAGTGTGACGACGACGAGAGCGCTTGAGAGAGTCTCTGGTGTTGAGGAGTGTGTCTTTGCTCGTGTTCGAATGTCTCAAGCTATGCCTGTAACATATCTCCCGGCTTTGTGTGGTCCATACATATATACGTTTGGGAACCGCACATTGAAATCAAAGGGTGAGGGAACCATGAAGATACCTGAATATATCGATGAGGAAGTTGCCAGATTCCTTGGATACATCATAGCTGAAGGTAGGACATCTAGAAATGGCCAGGTTTGGTATGTGAATGATGATCCAGCATCTGTAGCCGATTATGTTTCATGTGTTCGCAAATGCTTTGGTTTGGAAGCAAAAGTATTTTCTTATAAAGGCGATACAAAAGATGTCATTACATTTTCCATAACGCTTGCCCGCGTATTGGACAAAATATTTGGCATGACGATCGAAGGACCATCTCGAACAAAGAAAGTGCCGCCACAGATATTCCAGTCTCGCGATCATGTAGTCGAGGCATTCCTCGGTGCTCTATATGATGGTGATGGACATTTCAGTTTCAAGATATCGAAAAGTAATGGTAATAGGCAAGCCTACATCGAGTATACTTCTGCAAGTGAAGAGTTGGCGCGTGGCGTTTCGACTCTGCTACTTAGGTTGGGAATACTCTCAAACATACAAAAAAAAGAGAAGTGCGCCACGAACACGATTAAAAAGACGATGCGACCATATTGGTCAGTTTATGTCTATGGTAATGCAAATATTCGTCGCTTTGTGGAAAGGATCCAACCGAAAGGGAGGAAATCAGCTACCGTAAGAGCTATGCTCGATATGGAGGCAAATCAGGGAAATCCCAATCATGATCTTATTCCTGGCATTATTGAGCCTTTACATGAACTTATAAAAGAGGCTGGTGTCAGTGTAAAAAAAGCTCGTAAAGAAAACTCGACACTAGCTGCGTATTATGAGAGACGCTGTCTGCCTAGTCGAGGAGGAGTGGATAGAGTCATCGATTATCTAGAGTCAATTGTTCCTGAATCAAATACAGCATGGCGACAATGTGCGAACGAACTTCGTAAGTTTGCAAGCTCAGATGTTTTGTGGGATGAGATCGTTTCGGTACGTGAGATTCCATCTGGAGAGTACGTTTACGATCTCACAGTTGATGAAGACCATAATTTTATAGCCAATAATATATTTGCTCACAATAGTAATGTGGCTGAGGCATTCAGATTCGTCCTGGGCGAGCAATCTATCAAGTCTCTGCGTGGCAAACGTGGTGAAGACATGATCTGGAATGGCGGTGGGGAGACTAGCGGAGGTTCAGGTAAAGGTAATAGAGCCAGCGTTAAGCTGACTTTCGATAATTCCAGAAAGATATTTTCCTCGATCGACTTTGATGAGGTAGTGATCGAACGTGTCGTACATAGAGACAATGCAAATGAATATCTACTGAATGGCAGCCAGGTACGTCTCAAAGATATCATCGAGTTGTTAGCAACTGCACATATCGGCGCCAGTGGTCACCACATCATTTCGCAAGGAGAGGCCGATAGGATACTTTCGGCGTCGATCCGTGAACGTAGGGAGATGGTTGAAGACGCATTGGGACTCAAACTCTACCAATGGAAGAAACTGGAAAGTCTGCACAAGCTAGAACGTACCGAAGAAAACATGAAGCAGGTAGAGTCATTGCGCCGAGAGATCGCACCACATATCAGATTCTTGAAGAAACAGGTGGAGAAAGTCGAGAAAGCTGAGGAGCTCCGCAAAGAATTGATCGTGCTATACCAGGAATACTTCGCTAGCGAAGAATACTATCTGAACTCTGAAAAGAGCCGACTAGTAAAAGCATTGTCTGGTCCGCAGCAGGAATTGTCAGACCTCGACCGCGCTTTGGAGAATGCCAAGAAGATCATTACTGATTCGAAATTCAAGGATTCGAAAAGTGACGCCGTCATCTCTGTCGAAAATAGATTGGCGAAGGTGAGAGCAGACAAAGACTCCGTCGTGCGTGAGTTGGGTCAGATCGAAGGAGAGATTTCTGCAAACAGGAGAGCGATCGAAAAGGAGCATTCGCGAATGCAAGATGAAGAGTCAAAGACCGTCTATCTCCGAGATGTCGAGGAAGTAGTCAGGAATATTGAGAGATTGAATGATTCAAAGATCGAGGGACTGGACACGGCGGAGAAGGCCAGGAATTTCTTTCTCGAGATCATCTCCTCTCTCAGGTCATTCATTACCAAAAATAGATCCACGCACGAGTCTTCGTTCATCGGTGATGCCGAAAAGGAGATCGTCAACTTGACCGAGAAGAAGGTTGCATCAGACGCTATACTGCAAGCTTTGTCGAGAGACGAATTGCAATTCCGTGCAGAATATGATTCGTTGAGAGACATTATCGAGAAAGAAAAAGATACCAACCGCGAGGCGGAGAAAGATGTATTCAAGATCATCGCCAGGCAGAACGAAGTCAGGGCGGTCGTGAACAATCTCACAGCGTCAAAGTTGACCGTAGGCCATGAGGAAGAAGCTTTCAAGAGGGAGATGGGTGAAGCTCATATGTTGGTTGGTCGCGATGCAGTGAATTGGGTTCCGATGGACATCATGTCCGTCGGACCCGTATCTGTTTCAACTAGACAACAGCAGGAGGAGCGCCGCAAGAAGATCGAGCGCAACAAAGTACGCCTGGAAGACTCTGGTGGCAGTGGTGGTGCAGAAGTTATGAAAGAATTTCGCGAGACAGAAGAGCGCGACGCTTTTTTGGCGAAGGAGTTGGAGGATCTGAAGAAGGCCGGAGAAGAACTCAGGAAGCTGACGACCGAACTCGATGCACGAATAGATATGGAATTCAAAACGGGAATATTGAAGATAAATAGCGAATTCAAAAAATACTTTTCTCTGATGTTCGGTGGCGGACACGCGGAGTTGACTGTCGTCAGAGAAGTTAGGCGCAAGAGGAAGGGCGATATGGATGATCTCAGTGGACTGCTGAGAGGTGAGAGCGATGGAATGTTATCAGGAGAAATGTCAGCCCGCTTGGAGGGAGAAAGCTACTCCTCCCAAAAGGGAGCGATCGTTAATAATGAAAGTGATGAAGAACTATTGCCCGAAGGTTTGGACGTCAACGTCAGTCTCCCGAGGAAGAAGATCAAAGGTCTGATGATGCTCTCTGGCGGAGAGAGGGCACTGACGTCGATCGCTTTACTTTTCGCGATCTCTCAAGTAAATCCTCCACCATTCATCATACTCGATGAAACAGATGCGGCACTAGACGAGGCAAATTCACGCAAGTATGGAGACATGATCGCAGATCTTTCGGAACATTCACAACTCATCCTGATCACGCACAATAGGGAAACCATGTCTCGTGCGGGGGTACTCTATGGCATAACGATGGGGTCTGATGGTGCCTCACGACTACTCTCCATCCAATTCGAAGAGGCGGTCAAAGTAGCGAAGTGATCACGTAGCAGTCATCCATTACAAAAAAGAGAATATTATAGAATTTAGATAAATTACAAAAATATGAAAATCAAAAAGAATCAAGAATTAATAATATTCATAGGTGTAATTCTGGTGGTATTGGCCATCAGTGCATTTTTTCTTTTTTCTAATACGAATATAGGAAGCTTATCAAAGAGTGCACCCACGGATGAAACGTATGTGAAGTTCGACATGGAAGCATATGACAAGATCTTGAAAAATTACTGGATGCCAAAGAAGATGATGTCCGACACACAGCTCTCTGAAATATTCCGCCTCTCGGTGCAGAAAGTCACATCTGCCACGACAACATTGATCAATCGCGATGCGACGAGTACGGAGATCATGATCAGGAAGGCTATCGCAGTAGCAACATCGACTGCTGACAAGAGAAGTATGGCATTGAATATCATCGCTGTAGTACTCTACAATCTCGAACCGATCGGGAGGAACGGACTTCATTCGGGAGATCAGGAACTGGCCTTCAGGCAAACAGTGAGCAATATCAGTTCGTCCACGGATCTATATGGAAATCTGAATATTCCGACAGGTTCAGATATCGATGCAGTTAACCAGGCATACAAGGAAAAAGCTGCGGAACTGGCTCGAGCTACGACAACAGAAGCAAAAGCAGAATTGAAACAGATAACATATGCTCATAAGGTGCTGACTGATACTGATACGAAGGCACTGTATGACGAGGCAAAGATCGAGCCGACAGTTTTCAAGAATATTTTTGGAAAGACGCTGTATTTCAATCTAACTCGAGTTTCACCAACATCATTGCAAGAGTTTGGTCGTATGGTAGACAACGCATCAACCACTTCGGGAATGGATAGTATGATCATAGACCTGCGAGGCAATATGGGTGGCGCCTTGGACTTCGTGACGGCCTTCCTGGGTATATTTATCGGTGAGAATCAATACGCATTTGATCTGTACCACCAAGGAGACATGCAAGTCCAGCGTACGACATTGGCGAAGTATGATGAGCTCGGGCGCTACAAGGAGATAGCGATTCTAACTGACCGAAACTCTCTGTCATCAGCCGAACTCATGACTTCAACATTCAAACATTTCAAATTGGCACATTCTGTCGGTCAGACGACTGGCGGTTGGGGGACGGTCGAGAATACATATCCGATGGAAACTGTCATAGACTCTAGTCAGAGATATTTGCTATTGCTAGTGCACTCTCTCACGCTCCGAGGTGACAACAATCCGATAGAGGGGAATGGGGTAGAGCCGGATGTTAGTATCGACGATCCGAAATGGAAGAGTCTATTGGGCAATTACTTTGACTCACCGAGTCTCATCAAGGCACTCAAAGAGCACGCTAGCGTACCGCCAGTAACTATTTAGCATAGTTAGATATCGACAAGGCGGGGTCTTGCTGTATTTGACTACTGGTACCTTTCTGTATTAATATAAGTTAATAGTGAATCGTTCGTAGACGTGGCTATTACTAACCCCTATACCCTATACCCTATACCCTAAACCCTATCCACTAAATCTATGCCTCCACTCAGCAAACTAACAACCAAGGCCCGCGAAGCATTGAAGAGAGCTCATGAGCTCGCTATCGAACGTGGTCAGAATCATGTAAATCCAGTGCATCTACTTTGCGCACTCATACTGCAAGAAGAGAGCATGGTTGCTTCCATATTGGACCGATTGGAGATAGATACGCCGGTACTGACCGACATAGTACTCGAGAGCATCGAGTCAACGGAGAATTCCAATGTGTTGTCACCTTCGTATCAGATATACCTCACGCCGGATCTGGCACAGACACTCGATAACTCGATACGTGTAGCTACGGCTCTCAAGGACGAGTTCATCTCAACGGAACATTTGTTCCTATCCATTTTCGATATTCCAAGTATCGCCAAAGACATCCTGGGTAGATTCAAGATCGACAAGGAGGCGGTCATAAAAGTCATCTCTGATCTCAAGACCAATCCTGCATCCAAGGACAATGAACCAAAGAAGTTTCGTGTTTTATACAAATACGCCAGATCTCTGACCAAGCTAGCCAAGGAAAACAAATTGGACCCAGTGATCGGTCGTGACGCGGAGATCATGCGCATCATACAGATCCTCTCTAGACGCACCAAGAACAATCCTATCCTGATCGGTGAAGCCGGTGTAGGCAAGACGGCCATCGTCGAAGGTTTGGCTCTCCGCATGTCACAAGGCGACATACCAGAATCATTGAAGGACAAGGAGTTGGTCTCTCTCGATCTCGGATCCCTCATCGCTGGTACGAAATATCGCGGCGAGTTCGAGGAACGTTTGAAGAATATTCTGAAAGAAGTCGAGAAATCAGATGGCAAGATCATCCTCTTCATAGATGAGATACATACATTAGTCGGAGCTGGAGCTTCGGAAGGTTCCATGGATGCTTCCAATATGTTGAAGCCTGCACTGGCTCGAGGAGAACTCCGTGCGATCGGTGCAACTACTATCAAGGAGTATCAGAAATACATCGAGAGAGATCCTGCGCTCACGCGTCGATTCCAGCCAGTTTTCGTGAGTGAACCATCAGTCGATGATGCTATCGCCATCCTCCGTGGCCTCAAAGAGAAGTACGAACTATATCATGGGGTCCGTATCACAGATGACGCCATCATTGCCGCAGTCAGTCTGGCTAGTCGATACATCACAGATAGATTCTTGCCTGACAAAGTTGTCGATCTCATAGACGAGGCTTCATCATCATTGCGTATCTCGTTAGAGAATATGCCACCACAGCTAGAGGAAACTAGGAGGAAGATCATGCGCCTGGAGATCGAGAGGGAGGCTCTAAAGAAAGAGAAGAACAAAGAATCCAAAGAGCGTACAGTGAAGATCGAGGAAGATATCGCTGATCTTAAGGAGTCAACGTCAGAACTAGAACTGAAATGGAAGAATGAAAAGGAGACCATCGCTGATATAAAACGTATCAAGAAAGAGCTCGAGGTTCTGCGTATAGAAGGAGAGGCTGCGGAAGCTAGAACTGACTTGGCCAAAGCGGCAGAGATCCGCTATGGTCGTTTGCCTGCACTCGACAAGGAGCTCGAACAAAAGAACAAGCGACTAAAAAAGTTGCAGTCTTCACGACGCATCCTGAAGGAAGAGATCAATGCCGAGGATATTGCCGCAGTTGTCTCTCGTTGGACGGGTATCCCGGTTGCTAGGATGATGGAATCTGAAGCCGTCAAGCTGACTCGCATGGAGGCAGATCTAGAAAAGAGGATAGTTGGTCAAGCCGAAGCCGTCACCAAGATCTCTGATACGATCCGTCGATCGAGGGCTGGCATCGCTGATCCGAACAGACCGATCGGCTCATTCATCTTCCTCGGACCGACAGGTGTTGGGAAAACAGAACTTACCAAAGCTCTGGCAGAGTTGTTATTCAATGATGAGAAATCCCTGATCCGCGTCGACATGTCAGAATTCATGGAGAAGCATTCCGTTTCAAAGTTGATCGGGGCACCTCCGGGATATGTTGGTTATGATGAGGCCGGCGGACTCACTGAGACTGTGCGACATCGTCCTTACTCAGTTATCTTGTTCGATGAGATCGAGAAGGCCCATCCAGAAGTTTTCAATGTACTATTGCAAGTTTTGGATAATGGTCGTCTGACGGACAGTAAAGGGCGCATAGTCAATTTCAGGAACACTGTTATCATCATGACCTCGAATATCGGAGCCCAACACATCGAGCGCATGGAGAAACTCGGATTCGCCAAGAATTCGACGAACAGAGAGAAGGAAAATTATGAAGAGGCCAAGACCAGGATCAATTCATCTCTCAAGGACTATTTCCGACCAGAGTTTTTGAATCGTATCGATGACATCATCATCTTTGACATTTTGGCACCTGAGGCTATCAGACAGATCGTCGATATACAGGTTGGTCAAGTCGTAAAACGTTTGAAGGAAAAGGGTATAGAGCTCACTCTAGATGTGGCAGTTTATGATCATCTAGCCAAGACCGGTTACAATCCTCAGTATGGTGCACGACCACTGAAGCGTCTCATACAAAATATGATCTTGACGCCAGTTGCCAACCTGCTCATAGGTCAGAAAGTTACGAAAGGTGGCACGATCAGCGTGCAGATACCTAGTGGTTCAGACAAGTTCACATTTGAAGTGAAGAACAAGAGGAAGGGAGAGAGTCCGATCATCACCAAAAATTTCGTTGGTAATGGCAGTGGGATGGTGAGTAAGTAAATGACAGTTTGGTCAAATACACAGATCAGTTTTGCCAATAAAGAGGAATTGTATTAGAATGACCGCACTGATCGATATATGCGCCGATCGGATAGCGGCTATTCCAGTGGACTGTAAATCCACGGCCCAATGGGCATCGGGGGTTCGAGTCCCTCTCGGCGCACACGTTTATCAAGTTGAATCGTATAATTGTTATTCCATGACTACAAAAGCATTTGAAAAATCAATTCAGAAACTCTCTTCCGAAATTTCGACACTTCGCAGTTTTGTGATTGAATCTGTACGTAATGAAGATGATGAGGGTGAGTATAAGGGTTCTTTCCTAAAAAATGTCCGAAAAATGTTGAAACAACAACCAACACTTTCCTATTCTGGAAAGGGATCACTACTTCGTCAGCTCAGGAGGCTATGAAGATCGTTTATTCTAAAGACTTCCTGAAACAAGTTGGTGCCTTGCCAACCAAGGTTCAGGAACAATTGGATACTTTGGTTCACATATTATCTAACGACCCATTTTATCCAACCCTCCATACAAAGAGATTGAAAGGCCAGTTAAAGAGTATGCTTTCATTAGGTGTTGTAGTAGGCGTCACTGGGACGCGGAAAAAGAACTGTGGTACTTTTCTGTGGTTGATGTGATAAGTGCTTTGACTAATAGTGAAAATCCACAGGTTTATTGGCGTGTTATGAAAAAACGTCTTATTGATGAAGGTTCAAATGAAACCGTTACAAAGTGTAACGGGTTGAAAATGGTGGCTCCAGACGGCAAAATGCGTCTGACAGACGTAGCTGACACGGAGATAATGTTATACGGGTATGACTACCAGAGAATACAAGAATTTAAAAGATCTGAAGAAGGAGGATCTGCGAGACAATATGACCAACCTCGAATTGGTTCTCAATATGTTAGCAGAAACAGGAAAACCAGCTCTAACTAGTGAGAACTGGAAAGTGAGAGAAAGGCGGCTAACAAAATGAAAAAACTCTTATTACAATTAAGAAACCTCATGGCCACTGAAGTGAGTCGAACTATTCAAATTGTGATATAATTCTGTGAGCATAAAGTTCATTGGTGTCTCTATTAATCACTATTATTAAATCACAATTAACATGGTTGAACTTACAAAATCAAATAACGAACAGATAGTCGCTGAGGCGAGTGCAGGTTTCGATATAGATAAGGCTTTGAATACAACAGGTTTTGCAGCATTTTTGGCTGAGTATCATGATGCAGAAACAGTGGATATGAAGAATGGTGCAGAGGTGGAGAAACGCCTCGAAGTCTTTGGAGCGATGGAAAAGGTAAAAACGGAAATGCGTAGCATTTTCAGTGCTGAGATTCAGAAAGATATGGGTCTGAGCCTTGGACCTCAGGAACTCGCGGCAGTCGATAAACATATAATGGAAATAGCGATACGAGATACCGGAGAATTTTTGAAGCTGAATGACAGGATAAAAAAATTTAGGGAGTTACCAATACAAAATTCCGCATACGAAGACCAGATCGCTAGCATCGGGAAAAGTGCCGACCTGAAGATTCTTCTCGAGGAGAAGCGCGCCACGAGAGAAACTGTGGGTACAGCTAGGAAATATTCTGGTTTCGGTGGTACGGCTAGATATGGTTTCATGCATCTAAAAATGGCGTTCAAAGGTATGATAAATATCGAGGAGACGCTCATGTCCAAGTTTAGTGAAGGTTATAATCCTGGTAATGACTACAAACAATTCACAGCAGAATGGGATCAATTCCAGAAAGACAGGGCAGCAGTCAACTCATACCAAGAAAAGTATGAAAACGTTGGTTTGGATTCTAGAAAGATGGATAATATATTGACTAGTGTTGATGGGGATATAAAGGAGATTGAGAACTTGCTGGAATCGATGACCAACCTAGAAGAGTTGAAAAAGTCAGTAGGAACATCGTTCGATGCCCTCAAGAAGGAACTGGTCGGCGGTGTCGCGCAAATTTCTGAAGTACGAGAGGCTATCCAAAACTACGCGGCAGATCAGCTGCTTAAGATGGTGAATAGCGACTCATTCGAAACGAGGAAGGAAGCTCAGAAGCTTTTGGAAAAGTGGGGTGCTGCCAGCGGAACTACGGAAACAGGTATTGATCCATTGGGCAAGATAAACGCAGTAGAATACCAAGGGAAGATAGATAAGGCAATACAGAACAGGGCTTCTGAGATTATGATGGAGAAGGTTCTAGCTGCCGATCTGGGCACCAATCCTCTTACAAAGATGGAGAAGGTATTGGAGCCATTTCTGGCAGAAGAGAAACTGGGCTCACTGGGCACAAAGGAGACCAAGGAATTTATCGCAAAAAGTATCAAAGAAGTGGCAGGCAATCTCGGAACGGAAAATGCCAATAAGATAAAGAAAATGATGCTCGCACGCATCCTAGCCAAGATACAGAATTAATAAAATAATTTTCAATCAGATGGAAACAGAAATAAACAAATTGAAATCATTGCTCGAGGAGAAGAAGTTTGATGAAGTAAAGAAGATCATCGAGGATGTCGCTAAACAACCTATGTCGGATGAGGAAAAAGCAGCAGCGGCTGTCGGTGTAGCTTCGATATATATGGAGACTGTCAACCAGATAGGCGAGGAATACAGAGAATCATTGAAAGAAATACTGGTAGGTCTGGAAAGGATCAATAAGGCCCAGGGTGAGGCTGAAGACAGAGTCAAAATAGCCGAGGTGAGAAACAGTTTGGCTACTGGACAATAATTTTCTAGTACACTGACGAGTGTGAGAGTTTACCCCACCACCGTCCTTTTTAGTGTAGATGGGATGTGAACAGCCAACTCGTAGGGGATAACACTACTCCTTTTTGATAGAGAAACGATGGAGTTGTCGGCGGAGTTGATGTTGCTAAATACAGTCACTTCCATACCTTCCTCGACGTTCTGAACCTTTGAGATGTCTACAGCCGTCATATTCATACTGACGTTACCGATGATCGGGCAGGAGATATTGTCTCTACCGACGCCGACAAAACCATTGTTAGAAAGTCGGCGATCGATACCTTCATAATATCCGACGGGAATAATGGCGATCGTCATATCCCTGTCTGCTCGGAAGGTGCCACTATAGCCGACACTGTCATCTCTCTTCACCTTTTTGACCGAGGCGATCACCGTCTTCATGTGGAGAGCCGGGATGAGGTTCAATTTCTGTGGAAAACTAGCACCATCGACTAGTCCATATAGTCCTAGGCCGAGTCTGGAAACGTTGGCGTCGATGTCTGGGGTAAATCGATGACCATGAGTAGCACCGAGGTGAATATACTTCAGTGAAGGAAACTCATTTTTGAAATGGCTGACAGTTCTGTTCCAGATATTGATCTGACTTTCGGAATATGATGGGTCGTCATTGTCTGCGTCAGATAGGTGAGAGCAGATACCTAGCAGAATGAGGTTAGTATTCTCTGCCAGTAGTTGTATGGCGGCCGGGATCTCCTCAGGCAGGATACCTTGTCTCCTCATACCAGTATCGATCTTCAAATGAATACCGATCGGGTGTTCGGTGTCTTCGAGCTCCTGTAATGATTCTAGACTACCTATGGTGAAGGCGACATTGTTCAACGTGGAGGATAGGATACTCCCTGGTCGAGTGTAACCGATGACGAGTAGGGGAGTTTTGATACCTTGGGAGCGTAGGGCGACCGCTTCGAAATATGAATCAATGATGAAAAATGGAATAGTTCCGCTACCATTCGTATTCCTGGCATCTTTGGTACCGCGTCTATGATTTTCCAATATTCTGGCGACATCGAAAAGACCATGACCGTAAGCATTGCTCTTCAATACTGGTGCGATGCTATGGTTGGGTGCCAATTTGCGAAATTCATCCAGGTTGTTCGTCAATGCATGTCGAGATATCTCGATACTGATGAGTGGTTCATAGGGGAAACGCCTACGTGATAGCCATGTTAATGGGTTAACCATATCGCTATTGTACTCGTCCTAAAGGGATTGACTACTTGACAAAGAAAGTGGAAGGTGCTATAGTAATCGGGAATCTGGGCCACGACGGCCCATAAATGGCCTTTGAGAGCCACATATAGCGATAAATACAGGCTTTTGCACGTGTGTGCAAGAGTACGTGGTTTAGTGTGTGGTTTTCGAGGCTAATAGGAGGCAGATTATGAAAAAACAGATGGCGATCATCGCGGGGCTAGTCCTCGTGGTGGTCGTTGCGGTAATGGTCCTGGTACGCGATGCCAACCGTGTTGGCGCGCAGAACCGGGAAACAGTAGTTTCCACTGAAGCGCAAGCTGAGGTGGGGAAGGGGGAAAATGCTGAAAAGCATCCTGTTGGCAAGACGGTTGTTGTCACCGGCTCTGTTGTCGGTGGCTTCTCGAAGTAGTGAAAAAAACAAAAAAAAGTAAAAATGAAAAATCGAATGATGGTGTTGGTTGTGGCGGCAATCGGGTTCGGGCAGCAGTCGGTCTTTGGCCAGGTGCCACAGGTACCAGTTGCCAGTGGCGACTCTGTGACCACCTTGGTGGTCGCTCCTAGTGTATCGGCTGATAGCGGTGGTGCTGTGGCGCCTTCTTTTTCAGAGAAGGCTCCGCTGGCGCTCCCGTTCCTAGGCTCGAAGGCAGCTCTGCGCGTTTTCGCGCTAGAGTCTTGTCGGTCGGCCTTCCTGGAGCTTCAGTCTCCCGGGATGGCGAATCCCTCATGGGCGAATGGCGTTGGATGGTCATCTCCCCTGAAAGAGTCGGACCTCCTCCATCAGTTCAACTCCATGGAGATCACGGTCTCTATGGTGAACGTGGAGGACTATGTCCACGCGTCAGGCAGGCTCTGCAACGAGAGCGGCCGCGCCCTGTTCAAGGCTGAGTCCTGGGCCAAACCGGAATCAGTTAAGGGTGGTGGGTATGAATTGCCCAAGATGTGGTTCTGGTTCACCATGGAGACTGTCGTTCCGATCAAGGTCGATCGGTCGATCACGTCCGCACGATTTCGGCACGTAGGTGCTGATGGTCGGACGGTCGGTGAGCCGTTCAATCTGATCGTTGAAAACGGGTATGTCGACTTTCGGAGCGACTTGGCGGGCCAAGGCCTTCTCGAGTTGTGGGATCGAAACGGAAATCAGTCCGTCTATGATCTCCGCAATGGGGGCGTGCAGGTATCAGTTAATGAAGTGCACTACCCCGGGAGTCAGTCAACGGTCGATGGTTTGTACACCTTTACAAACCCACCAGAAATCACGTGGGAAGCGTGGTCATGGAACGGCATCGGGCGAAACCCGGCATTCGAGGTTACCATAACCATCAGCGGTTGGGTACCGGTCAAGGTCCACTCCAACGAAGGGGCGGTTGCGATCGGTTACAAGGTGAAGGCTATGGGCCAGACGAACTGGGTTACATACCCAGTGGTCGCTCCGTCAACCATCGGGCTCATCCCGTTGGTTCCAGGAGTCTGGTACATCATTCCGGTCTGGAATGAAAGTGAGTTTGCGGAACCTGAACCACAGGTACCGCAAGTCCCCATCTTCATTGGTGGTGGCAAAGGTTAGTTCATCTGCGAACTAGGTTCGCAGACTTGGCAAAGAACGCCAAGAAGTTCTTTTAGATCACAGAGCGCCGCATTTCCATCAGGGAAGTGCGGCCTCTTTTCGTATATGGAGATCTTGTAGGAGGGTGGACCTGTTTACATTACAAGGCCGCGCCGTGTCGCCACCTCGTCGCATGTCGTCGCATGTCATCGCCTTGTCACGTGTCATTGACACGTGGTGCACATAAGTTAATATCCATACCGGAGCGTTCTAATAAATGGTTTGAAAATTGGTCTATAAAATATGAAGAAGATAGAAGCAGTCATCAGGCCTCACACGTTGGATGACGTTGTTATGGCCTTGGAGGACGGTGCGTGCATCTCTGGCCTCACAGTATATGAGGTACGGGGCTTCGGAATGATACATGGCCGCAGCAGACTTAGTCGAACACTAGAAAATGATCCAGAATACGTCGCGATGTTATGGGTCATCGTCGTTGTCGATGATGAGTCAGCCGAGGATGTGGTGAATATCATCCTGAGTAAGGCGTGGACGGGTCAGGCAGGTGACGGTCTCATCATTGTGTCAGATATCGAGGAACTCATTTCCATACGAACAGTGAGAAAGTATCGAGAAATGTCCAATTGTGGTTAGGTTGTGACAAAATTTCAGTACTCATGGGTGTAGGACGGTTCTACACCTTTTTTGACCACTATTCGACAATGGTAGACGTTGTCAGCGCCGCGAATTTGCGCTAATAATCAACCTATGTTAAGCTACTTCTTACGCGCCACGAGGGCGTATTTACAAGACTATTAATAATTTATCCCCTGCATTTTGGAATTCTCGCTGGGATACGAGTTCAATCTCGTCGAGTATTCCAAAGAGTCGGGGCACTAAAACAATAATATGGCAACAGCAGAATTCAATCGCACAAAGCCCCATGTAAACGTGGGTACTATCGGTCACATCGACCACGGGAAGTCAACATTGACGGCCGCTATTTTGGCAGTTCAGTCAAAGAAGGGTCTAGCCAATGTCAAAGCTTACGCAGACATTACCAAGGGAGGTACAGTTCGTGATGCGACAAAGACCGTAACTATTTCTCTATCTCACGTAGAGTATGAGACAGCTACTCGTCACTATGCCCACATCGACTGTCCAGGACACGCCGACTTCATCAAGAACATGATCACTGGTGCCGCTCAGATGGACGGTGCTATCCTCGTCGTATCAGCAACAGATGGAGTGATGCCTCAGACACGTGAACACGTACTTTTGGCTTACCAGGTTGGTGTTCCAAAGATCGTAGTTTTTCTAAACAAGTGTGACCTCGTTCCAGAGCAGGATCTCATCGATCTAGTCGAGGAAGAGGTTCGTGAACTTCTAACAAAGAACAAATTTGATGGCAAGAATGTCCCGATCGTCCGCGGTTCAGCTTCCAATGCATTGAATGGCGACGCGACATGGTCACTAAAGATCGATGAGCTCATGAATGCTCTCGACACCTATATCCCAACTCCAGTTCGTGAAGTCGACAAGCCATTCCTCATGCCTATCGAAGACATCTTCTCTATCGAAGGACGCGGAACAGTCGTTACTGGTCGTATCGAGCGCGGTATCGTGAAGGTTGGTGAGGAATGTGAGATCATCGGATTCAAGGATACAGCCAAGACCGTTATCACAGGTATCGAGATGTTCAACAAGTCACTCAAGGAAGGTATGGCAGGTGACAACGCAGGACTACTTCTACGCGGTACAGGCAAGGATGATGTGTCACGTGGTCAAGTATTGGCCAAGCCAGGTTCAGTCAAGCCTCACACTGAGTTCGAGGCAGAAGTATACGTTTTGAAGAAAGAAGAGGGAGGTCGCCACACACCATTCTTCACTGGTTACAAGCCACAGTTCTATATCAGAACGACGGACGTAACAGGCGAAGTAACATTGCCTGAGAAGGTTGAGATGGTCATGCCAGGTGATACAGTCACATTCAAAGTCAAACTCGTTGCCCCAGTCGCTCTCGAGGACAAGCAGCGTTTCGCAGTTCGTGAAGGCGGTAAGACAGTAGGCGCAGGAGTTGTTACGAAAGTGGTCGCGTAGACAGGGACTAGTGTCTAGGGGATAGTGACTAGTAATAGCAGATAAAACTAACCACTAACAACTAGTCACTAATCACTAAATAAAATGCCTAACAAAGATACAATAAATAACGAAGTAGTTTCCCAGCCTGTTGTAAAGAAGGCTCCACGCACGAGGAAACCGAAGGCCGTCGCGGAGACGCCACACCTCCGGATCCGAGTGAGAGCTTACGAACACAAGATACTGGACTCTTCTTTGAAACAGATCATGGATACGGCCGCCAGATACGATGCGGAGATACATGGTCCAGTGCCTCTGCCAACAGAGATCAAGAAGTACACCGTTAACCGTTCCTCATTCATCGACAAGAATTCCAGAGAGCAGTTCGAGATGAGAGTACACAAGAGGCTGATAGATATAGTGAATCCAAATCCGAAAGTTATCGAAGCACTCACAAATCTAAGTTTGCCGTCAGGAGTGAATATCGATGTGAAGATGATGTAAGGTTGACATACGAATCGAAGCATACAAATATGCGAATGGTACCAATATACGAATGTCTACGAATGTAGTAGACAACTGTTTGGTGACATTCGTATCCATTCGTTGATTCGTAAAATTCGTATATTCGTATAACTATCCCCCATGAAATTCATTTTAGGAAGAAAACTCAATATGACACAGATCTACGATGCTTCTGGCAGAGCTATTCCAGTTACAGCAGTAGAAGTCCGCGGGAACACTGTTGTTCAGATCAGAACCAAGGATGTAGATGGCTACGAGGCTGTACAGGTCGGTGAGGGAACACGCAACGTGAACCGCATCGCCAAGCCACAGAAAGGCCATTTCAAGGACCTGGGTAATTTTGCCTCAGTCTGTGAGTTTCGTGCTACACCATATACGCTAAACCCGATGCCCTCGTTCAAAGTTGGTGACAAGGTTGAACTGGCCCAATTCAAGATCGGCGATGTCGTCGTGGTCAGTGCCACATCCAAAGGTAAAGGTTTCCAAGGTGTAGTCAAACGTCACGGATTCCATGGAGGTCCTAGAACTCACGGTCAGAAACACTCCGAAAGGGAGCCAGGTTCGATCGGTGGAGGCTTGAGAACTCACGTACCAGTCGGTATGCGCATGGCAGGCAGAATGGGTAGTGATCGAGTCACGGTGAAGAATCTGAAAGTTGCACATATTGACGTAGAGGATTCTGTAATGTATGTTTCTGGAGCAATACCAGGACGCCGAGGTTCGCTGGTGGAGATCGTAGGACAATAAGATTGAAAGATTGAAAATTGAGTGATTGAAAAATAGTAGTGAAAATGAATCATTCAATCCTTCAATATTCAATCATTCAATAAATAATACAATGGAAGCAACAATATACAATCAAACAGGCAAACCAGTAGGAAAGACAAAGCTTCCAGAGAGCATTTTTGGTGTGCCATGGAATGCAGACCTAGTTCACGAGGTTGTTAGGTTGATGAATTCCAATTCCAGGACGAATATCGCTCATACGAAGACTCGTGGAGAGGTTCGTGGTGGTGGTAAGAAGCCTTGGAAGCAGAAAGGTACTGGTAGAGCTCGTCACGGTTCCACTCGTTCTCCTATATGGGTAGGTGGAGGTGTCGCTCATGGACCTAGGAATGACAAGAACTTTGATCGCAAGATCAACAAGAAAGCCAGAGCCAAGGCATTTTACACTATTCTGTCTCGTAAATTCAAAGAAGGCGAGATCCTATTTGTCGATAGTATAGATTTTACAGTACCAAAGACTAAGGAAGCTATAAAAACTTTGAGTCAGTTGGCATCTATCAAAGGATTTGAGAGGTTGTCAACAAAGAAATCAAACACCGCTATCATCGCTCTGGATAGGAAAGTGAAGAATGTTGAGAAGAGTTTCCAAAACATCGGCAATATTTCTATAGAAGAGTTCCGCAACGTCAATCCAGTTTCATTATTGAATCATGCTTTCCTCGTCGTCGTGAATCCTGAGGAATCATTGAAAGCATTGAACGCAAAGACTACGAAAGCTTCGGCTGTAGCCACAAAAAACTAACCCCTAATCACCCTACCCTAACCCCTAACTACCATGGCCATATTCGGATTCAAAAAGCGAAAAGACGACAAACTACAACAGTCAGCTGTTCAGACAAAAGCTGCGGCTGCAAAGGGTGCAAAGAAGCATGTTGTCGTCGCAAAGAAACAAGAGTCCGAGAAGCATGAGAAGGTTAAGGCAGCAACTCCGGTCCTCATAACCAAGCCTTCCAAGGCCGTCGCAGTACCTCTCGAGAGTTTCTCCAATGTTTCGGAGGCCATCATACGACCTCGTGTTACGGAAAAGTCTGGGATACTCAGTCAGTCTGGCAGATACACATTCGAAGTCACTAGGAATGCCAACAAGCAGTCTATAGCGAATGCTGTGAACGCTCTCTACAAGGTACGACCGATCAGGGTTGCTGTGATGAATACTCCAGTCAAGAACGTCTTTGTTAAAGGTCGCCATGGAAAAGTTTCCGGTATTCGCAAGGCGATCGTGACACTGAAGAAGGGGGAGAAGATAGATTTTGTGTAATTTTCCATTTTAATTTTTCCATTTTCAATTATAATAATTAACTACAATGAAGACTTACAGGCCAACATCAAAATCACGCCGACACATGACAGTCCTGCCATTCAAGGACTATGTCACTGTGAGCGAACCACACAAGGCTCTCACCGTCGGTTTTAAGCGCGACATGGGACGCAATGCATTTGGTCGTATCACTGTTCGACACAAGGGAGGAGGTCACAAGAAGCTCTATCGTATGATCGACTTTATATATGACAAGAAGGACCAGATCGCGACAGTCAAGACTGTAGAATATGATCCATTCCGCACTGGTTACATCGGTATTGTGAATTACAAGGATGGAACGAAGCGTTACGTTTTGCTACCAAAGACCATGAAAGTCGGCAATTCATTCATCGTTTCAGAAAACGCACCTATCGAAACAGGCAATCGTCTACCTCTCAAAAAGATCCCCGTTGGTACATACATTTTCAATGTCGAAGTAAAGCCAGGTAGTGGTGCAAAGCTCGTCCGTTCTGCCGGTTCATTCGGTCAGGTAGTTGCCAATGACGCTGGATATACACATATCAAGATGCCTTCCACGGAAGTTCGCAAGATCCACGAAGATGCCTGGGCTTCTATAGGTGCAGTTTCGAACGAAGAGAATCGCCTAGTCAATATCGGTAAAGCTGGTCGTTCACGCTGGATGGGTATCCGCCCTACAGTTCGCGGTTCTGCTCAGAACCCAGTTGACCACCCATACGGTGGAGGTGAACAGAGATCTGGTCGCGGTCTACGAAGACTAAAGACTCGCTGGGGCAAACCAGCAGGTAAAGGTCAGAAGACTCGCCGTCCAAAGAAATATTCGAACGTTTTCGTCGTTTCTCGTCGTATTCCTGGAAAGAATATGACAGCGGCTAGTTAGTTGCGAGGATTTAGGGTTTAGTAGGCGCGATTTCTATACACTATCCCCTATACCCTATACCCTAGCCCCTAGAACCTAACCCCTAATCTAGATGTACAAACTATTTGTAAAAATAGGCAAGAGCACGATCGTATTCATGATGACATTGATCCAGGGCAAGTGAGAGTCGCTCATTTGCCCTTTGCGAGTGGTAGTGTGACGGTACAGGTTGTACCGGTGCCTGCACCTGCAGAATAGACATCGATACGGCCGCCTAGTCGTTTCAATATAGATCTAGTCAGATATAGACTCACACCGAAGCCTTCGGTATCCATACGGGAGGCATTCTTGGCGCGGAAGAATTTCGTGAATATATGTGACTGATCAGCATTCTCGATGCCGATACCGTTGTCCTTGACGACGAATACAGCCTTGTTCTTGACCTTCCCGACGGCTACATCTACGTTCTTGCCTGGGCTGCTGTATATGAGAGCGTTTTCGAGTAATGACTGAATAACGAATTCGAGCTGGTTCTTGTCGACGTTGACAAGAACATCCTCTGATTCGCATGAAATCGAAATAAAGAGATTTTTCATGTGGAAATCCTCTTTCAGAGAGTCGACCATATTCTTGACTGATTCGAAGAGAGGGTAAATCTTGAAATCATATATCTGTGTCGACGCGTCATCTGATCCGGCCAGTTCTATCAATGTTCCCAATAGGTCAACTAGCAGTTTGTTTGAATGCTGGATGTCTAGGAGTTTCTCTTTCTTGAATGAATTGGTCTCACTTTGTGCGAGTTCATCAGATGTCCATTTGATATGCGTCAAAGGTGTACGGAACTTGTGAGCTACTATCGTGATGAATTCATTCTTTAGTTTTTCGTTCTCATTCATTTTTACCCAGTATTTACGGAGCGTGATGAATATAATTGATAAAATGATGACGACCACTACGGCCGTTTCGACTATCTGTATAGTTTCTGTGTCCATGAGTGGATTATATCATGACAGGGAATAGGTGTCGTCATTTAATTTATATAAATGCTATAATTGGTGCATGTCTAGTAAAGTATCTACGGTAGACCGCTTACAGAAAGCTGGCTCGTTCAAGATGTGGCGAATAATAGTCAATTTCTGGACTCTGATATTTTTTACGGCGATCATATTTGATTTCTATAATGACAACATGTTGTCGAAGGATGAGATCCTCCTCGGAGTTGCGGGGATATATGCTGCTGCCTTGGCTATATATAGTGCAGAGAAGGAATTTCGTCGTTGGCATCACATGCACAAATCTCTACATCCTGGTGAGCTTTACGTTATCATCTGGACCATCCTGATGCTGTTTCTCATCGTCGGCCCTGGTATATATGGATACTCGTATCATCTCCCATCTGAAGTCAGCGCTTCCTATATCGCTATGGTCAGTATCCTGGCCATTACTCGAGAATCCAAGAATTTTTACAAGAGAAAGGGGAAGATGAAGAGGTGATATCTAGCAACACTTGACTTCAAACGGCGGCTCTGTTAACATGGCTCATGAGCTCACAGGGGCTTATTTTATTCTAACAAGCGAGGATATTTGGTAGTTTACAGACACAAAGTCCGAGTCAAAGCTAGAAATAACCCATTTCATTTTTATGTCACGATCACTAAAGAAAGGTCCATATATCGAAGAGCGATTGCTAAGGAAGATCGAGGGCAAAAAGCCTGCAACAGCTGGAACGATAAAGACATGGTCACGCCGATCACAGATTTCCCCAGAGATGGTTGGTTTCACTTTTGGCGTCCACAACGGAAAGATACATGTGGACGTTTTCGTAACTGAGGACATGGTAGGACATCGCCTCGGTGAATTCTCACCTACACGCAAGTTCGTGCGCCATGGAGGTAAGATGCAAAAGGAGCTCGAAATGAAGGCCAAGGAAGCTGAGATGAATGCCGCCAAGTCCGCCAAGGAAGCCGCTACGACAGCCGTCGCAAAGAAGTAATCTTTCAATCTTTCAATTATCTATTCCCATGATCACCGCCTCACTAAAAAATTACAGAATCTCTCCTCGCAAGGTCCGATTGGTCGCAAATATGATCCGCGGCAAGAGTGTTGTCCAGGCGGAAACTATCCTAGTCGGCGTAGTCAAGAAAGCTACGAGCCCTCTAGGTGACTTGCTCGCATCAGCTGTCGCCAACGCTTCACATAACCACAAGATCGAGAAAGCGACCCTTTTTGTAAAGGAGATCCGTGTGGATCAGGGTTTCGTCTTGAAGCGCAGTCAGCCAATGGCGCGTGGATCAGCGTATCCGATAAAGAAGAGGACGAGTCACGTAACGATCATATTGGCACCGATAGAGGTGAAGGCAAAGAAGCAGGGAGTAAGAGGCAAGAAGGCTACAAAAGCCAAGGATAACAAATAATTTTCCATTTTGATTTTTACATTTTAAATTAACCATCATGTCCCACACCGTTCATCCATATTCCCACAGACTAGGTATCATTCGCGATTGGAAGAGTCGCTGGTTTCTAGTAGATCGATCATACCGTACAGCTCTGAAGGGTGACCTTATCATTCGTGAGTTTTTGCAGAAGGAACTTCGCGCCAATTACATCGGCGGTCTCGACATCGAGCGCAGTCAGAAGATTTTCCGAGTGATCATCAAGACATCACGCCCTGGAATGTTGATAGGCAAATCCGGTGATGGTGTTGTAAAGCTTCGCGAGAAGATCCTAAAGATCTTGCGCAAGAACAAGGTTGAGGTAAAAGGCCAGGAACTCAAGGTTGATATAGAAGAGGTCCGCAGTCCTGAGTCCAATGCTGCTATAGCTGCCATGATGGTCGCTGAGTCATTGGAGAAGCGTCTACCATTCCGACGTGTTATGAAGCAGACCATAGAGAAAGTCATGGCAAACAGGGAAGTAAAGGGTATTCGCGTTCGTCTCGGAGGTCGCCTAGGTGGTGCCGAGATCGCGCGCACAGAAGAGCTGAAGAAAGGACAGATCCCACTACAGACACTACGTGCAGACATCGATTTTGCTCGTGAGAAGGCGCATATGACATACGGTGATATCGGTATCAAAGTCTGGATATACAAGGGCGAGATATTTAAAAAAGATCAGACTAAATGACCAATATTCAATGAACAATATTCAATATAGTCACAAAGGTTGATCATTGGACATTGGAAATTGAAAATTAACTAAAATGCTATTCCCTAAAAAAGTAAAACATCGCAAGTGGTTCACGATGCGCACACATCCAGACAAGGAGATGTCGCATGCTGATACACGTGGCGTCAAGATCGCTTTTGGCTCATATGGACTCAAAGCCATGAAGTATGCACGCATCACTTCGAACCAGATCGAGGCAGCTAGAAAAGTTATGGCTCGCTATGCTACGAAATCTGGTAAAGTATGGATCCGCATTTTCCCTGATCACCCATTCACACAGAAGCCAGCCGAAGTAAAAATGGGAAAAGGAAAAGGTGATCCAGTCGGATTCATCGCCGAGGTGAAACCTGGTCGTATCATGTTCGAGATCGACGGAGTTGATGCCGCGGTTGCTGCAGAAGCTCTCCGAAAGGCAGGAACGAAGTTGCCAGTAAAAACAAAGATCGTTGCCAGAATGTAATCAAAAGATTGAAAATTGAAAGACTAAAAGATTAGAAACAAGCAATTATTCAATCATTCAATAAATACAACCATGAAAATGAAAGAAATAACAAC
>Ga0194039_1000244_pt1 | contig 35084 bp, 32 predicted proteins | sample JunL228m_MetaG_FD_148679 | JGI IMG/M metagenome (GOLD analysis project Ga0194039, IMG submission 148679) | Anoxic zone freshwater microbial communities from boreal shield lake in IISD Experimental Lakes Area, Ontario, Canada - Jun2016-L227-8m | ecosystem: Environmental > Aquatic > Freshwater >...
GGGACGTCACCGCCACCAAATTTCACATCGAGCACCAGCCGGTCGAGCGACTCGGCGAGTTTTTTCGACATGATGCTGGCGATGATCAGCGGGCGCGAGGGCACGGTGGCGGTGACGTCCCGCAGCGCATAGAGCCGCTTGTCCGCCGGGCAGAAGTCGTCCGTTTGACCGGCCATGAACACGCCGATTTTTTCGATCTGGCGCAGGCAGGCGGCCTCGTCGAGGTGGACGTTGAACCCCGGGATGCTCTCGAGCTTGTCGAGCGTGCCGCCGGTGATCCCGAGCCCGCGCCCGGAGACCATCGGAACCCAGAGGCCGTCGCAGGCCAGGAGCGGCGCCAGGACGAGGGAAACCTTATCGCCGATCCCGCCGGTCGAGTGCTTGTCCACCTTCGGAGGCGAGCCCTCCGGCCAGCGGAACACGCGCCCGCTGTCTCGCATCGCCGCCGTCAGGGCCGCCGTCTCCCCGTCCGTCATCCCGCGGAAAAAAACCGCCATCGCAAATGCGCTCATCTGGTAGTCCGGCACCTCGCCTCGGCAATATGCGGAGATCAGGCCCGCGATCTCCCCGGCGTCCAGGGATCCGCCGTCGCGTTTTTTTTCGATGAGGGACGGGACGTGCATGCTCGGGTAAACATACCATGCCGGGGCGGAACGCGGAAGCCGGAATCCGCGTGAGCATCCGGGATTTGTTGCCGGCGCGCCCCGGCGGATGCGGGGCTGCCATCGTCGGCCGTTAAAACAGATGGCTATGTTTGACCTCGCTCGGGGGCCGGGCATGATGCCGGGGTGCTCACGGATCTGAGGTTGCGGGACTTCCGATGTTTTGACGCCCTGGAGTTTTTTCCCGGGCGCGGGCGAACATTTGTTTCCGGGGCAAACGCGCAGGGGAAGACCTCGATCCTCGAGGCGATCTGCATTCTCCTGCGCCTGCAATCCCCGCGCACAACCGCCACGGGCGAGGCGATCCGGTTCGGGAGCTCCGGGTTTTCTCTCGACGGGCACTGCGCGGACGCCCACCTGCTCTGCCGTCACTCGTCCGACGGCCGCGAGATCGCGCTCGACTCGAAACCGCAGTCCCGGACGGACGACTACCTGGATGTCGCGCGGGTTGCGTGGTTCGCCAACGCCGACATCGAACTCGTGCGCGGGGGGGGAGGCGTCCGCCGCCGGTATCTGGATTTCCTCGGGACGCAGTGCCTCCCCGGATACCGGAAATCCCTGCGTGCGTTCGAGCGGGCGCTGCGCTCGCGGAACGCCTTGCTCAAGGACAACCGCCCGCGGCGAGAGATCGAGGCCTTCGACCAGCCGCTCGTTGAGGCAGGGGAGATCCTTCTCGCTTCGCGCGCCTCGCTCGTCGCGGATCTCGCGCCGCTCGCCTGCCAAGCATGCATCGAGATCAGCGGCGGGAACGACGCGCTGGAGATCGCGTATCGGCCCGGCGCCTCCGGCCCGCTCGCGGACGCGCTCGCCGCCTCGCGGACGGAGGAACAACGCCTGCGCCAGACGATCACCGGCCCGCACCGCGACGATCTGGGAATCTCCCTCAACCGGCTCGATGCCGCCGGATTTTCCTCGGAGGGCCAGCAGCGCGGGATCGCCCTCGCCCTCAAGCTCGCCCAGGCCCGCCACCTGGAAGCCGTCCAGCACCGCGCGCCCATCCTTCTCCTCGATGACATTTTCGGCGAGCTCGACCGGCCGCGCCGCAACCGCCTCCTCGAGTCCCTGCCCGCTCGGAGCCAGGCGATTATTACCACGACGTTTCTCGACTGGGCCGACCGTTCGGGCGGTGATGCCGTTTTCCTCCTCGATGCGGGGCGGTTGGTGGGGTGAGATCTTTTTCGTTTCTCACGCGGTATCGGGTGATACGTTGATCCCATGTCCCTGCGCTTTTTCCGCGAGTTTTTAAAATCCCCCGGCTCGGTGGGGGCGGTCTGGCCGTCGTCGCCGGCGCTGGCGAGGACGATCGTGAAGGCGGCGAATGTCGCGGCGGCGGATTTTGTTCTGGAGATCGGGCCGGGGAGCGGGGCGTTCACGGGCGAAATTTTGCGGTGCCTCCGGCCGGGCGCGCGGTTCGTGGCAATCGAGAAGAGCCCGGATCTCGCGCGGTCGGTTGCTGGGAGATTTCCTGCTGTGCGGGTCGTCGCCGGTTGCGCCACCGGGCTGTCGGCCCACCTCGACGGGCAAGGGCCGCCGGATTCCGTCGTGTCCGGGCTGCCGTGGGCGGCGTTCGGCGGGCCGCTGCAGGACGCGATTCTTGGACAGATCACCGCCGCGCTGCACCCGGACGGAACGTTCGCCACGTTCGCCTACTTTGGCCCGCACTGGATGAAGGCCGGGCGCGGGTTCCGAAAAAAATTGGGGAACCACTTCCGCGAAATCCGGCGCACGCCGGTCGTCGTCGCGAATCTCCCGCCCGCCTTCGTTTACTTTTGCCGCAAATAGCGGTTTCATTTCCTAATGCCATCGCTCGACTGCCCGGAAAAGGAGACCCTCGAAGAGGCCGGCTTGGATGAGCCGTGGAACGTCGTCGTTCACAACGATCCCGTGAACCTGATGAGCTACGTCGCGCTGATCTTCCGGAGGGTGTTCGGCTTCTCTCAGGAGAAGGCCGATGCGCACATGCTCGAAGTGCATCACAAGGGCCGCTCGATCGTCTGGACCGGCACGCGAGAAAAGGCGGAACTTTACGTCCAGCAGCTCCACGCCCACCTCCTGCTCGCCACGCTCGAACCCGCTCCGCAGCAATGAAACTCCATGCCGCCGATGACGGAGCCCTGCTCCTGGAGGAAATTCCTCCGTTTTTGTTCCGGCTCCTCGGAGAGATCGCCGTCCGGGCGGCGTCCGACCACCCGCGCGTCGAGGCGAGATTTTTCCCCGACCCGGCATCCGACGACGAGCTCATCGAGGATTGGAAATCGCTCGTCCAGCCGGAGCTCCAGGTGTTGTTTCAGTCCGCTCGCGAGACCGTGCAGGCGGATCTGCACCGGGCCTCCGAACACAAGAAGGGGGTTTCGATGCGCATCCCGAAGACGCACGGCGACGCCTGGATGAGCGCGCTCAACCAGGCCCGGCTCGCGATCGCCGAGGAATCCGGCTTCGGAGAAAAAGACATGGCCGCCGAGGTGGGCCCGGATCCGGAAGACCCGCGCGCGATGGCGCTTTTCCAACTCGGTTTCTACGCGTTCCTTCAGGAATGCCTGGTGCAGATGCAGGATGAGACATCCTGACCTGCGAGGAAAACTTGTGAGACGCGAAAGCTCAGGGGACACGGGCGTCTCGCCCAAGTGGACGCAGATGTTCGTCTCGCCGACCCGCAACTTCCTGGAGCATCTCAACGCCAACAATCACCGCCAAGCCTTCGACCTCGTCACCATCAAGGCCCCGGTCGCTCGAAAAAATGAGAAAAATCAGCCCTGCGAATGGGCTAATGGGCTGCGCCCCCCCATTTTCCCGTTTTACTTTTCGCGGAATCCGCCTTTGATGAAGGATTCGTCTATTCATCATGCTCAATTGGATCATCAAGAAAATCATCGGCTCTAAGAACCAGCGGGAAATCCGCCGCCTGCAGCCGGTCGTGCGCCAAATCAACGAGTGCGAGGCGGGACTCGCGGGGCTGCCGGACGAAGCGCTCCGCGCGAAGACGCTGGAGTGGAAGGATCGGCTTGCAAAGATCGAGGACGGCGGGGAGCTGGCGGCCGAGCTGGAAGCGCTTCTTCCCGAGGCATTCGCCGTGGTGAAGGCCTCCGCGCGGCGGCTGGTGGGCCGCGAGATCACGGTCTGCGACCAGCCGCTGGCGTGGAACATGGTGCATTTCGACGTGCAGTTGATCGGCGGGATCATCCTCCACCGGGGCCGGATCTCGGAGATGGCGACGGGTGAGGGCAAGACCCTCGTCGCGACGCTGGCGGTTTATTTGAACGCCCTCACCGGGCGCGGGGTGCATGTGGTGACGGTCAACGACTATCTGGCCAAGCGCGACGCCGAGTGGATGGGCCAACTCTACACGTTCCTCGGGCTCACGGTCGGCGTGATCCAAAACGACCAGCCTCCGGAATACCGCCGCGCGCAATACCAGTGCGACATCACCTACGGCACGAACAGCGAGTTCGGATTCGATTACCTCCGCGACAACGGGATGGCCACGAGCCGGGAGCAGCAGGTCCAGCGCGGGCACTACTACGCGATCGTGGACGAGGTGGATTCGATCCTCATCGACGAGGCCCGCACGCCGCTCATCATCAGTGGCCCCGCGACAGTCTCGACCCACCAATACGACCGGTTCAAACCGCTCATCGAGCAGCTCGTGCGCAAGCAGACGATGCTTTGCAACCGCCTCGCCACCGACGCGAAGGAACTCCTCGAGGCCGGCAAGCGCGAGGAGGCCGGACGCACGCTCTTCAAGCTCAAGCTCGGCCAGCCGCGCAACAAGGCGCTCCTGCGCATGATGGAGGATCCCGAAATGCGCAAGGTCATGGACAAGGCCGAGCTCGAATTTTACAAGGACACCGACGGAAAGGCAGCGCTCGTCGAGCTCAAGGAAGAGCTCTTCTTCACGATCGAGGAGCGCCAGCACGACGCGGATCTCACCGAGCAGGGCCGCGACTACCTCAACCCCGACGACCCGAACGCATTCGTCCTCCCCGACCTCCTCACCGAGTTCGCGGACATCGAAAATAATCCCGCGCTCGACGCCGCCGGGAAGGCTCAGGAAAAGGCCGGTCGCCAGCAGCACTGCGACGCGCAGGCCGAGCGGATCCACAACATCGCCCAGCTCCTCAAGGCCTACTGCCTTTACGACAAGGACGTCGAATACGTCGTCGAGGACAACAAGGTTCTTATCGTGGACACGTTCACCGGACGCAAGATGCCCGGCCGACGCTGGAGCGACGGCCTCCACCAGGCGGTCGAGGCGAAGGAGGGCGTCCAGATTGACCGCGAAACCCAGACGCTTGCCACCATCACCATCCAAAATTATTTCCGTCTTTACGAAAAGCTCGCCGGCATGACCGGCACCGCCGAGACCGAGGTCCACGAGTTCCACGACATCTACCGGCTCGACATGAACGTGATCCCGACGAACCGGAAGGTCGCCCGGCTGGACGAGAACGACCGGATCTACAAAACCCGCCGGGAAAAATACCATGCGGTGATCGAGGCGATCCGCGAGGCCCACGGCCGCGGGCAGCCGGTGCTCGTCGGCACCGCCAGCGTCGAATCGAGCGAGCTGCTCAGCCGGATGCTCAAGCTCCAGAAGATCCCGCACACCGTCCTCAACGCGAAATACCACATGCAGGAGGCCGAGATCGTCGCTCGCGCCGGGCTCCGCGGAGCGGTGACGATTTCCACGAACATGGCCGGACGCGGCACCGACATCAAACTCGGCGAGGGTGTCTCAGCCCTCGGCGGGCTCTACGTCGTCGGCACCGAACGCCACGAGTCGCGCCGCATCGACCGACAGCTCCGTGGCCGTTGCGCCCGCCAGGGCGATCCCGGTCGCTCGCGGTTCTACGTCAGCTTCGAGGACGACCTCATGCGGAATTTCGGCGCCAGCGACCGGATGACAAAGATCATGGAGACGTTCGGCCTCAAGGAGGGCGAGGAGCTCGAGCACCCGTGGCTGAACAAGAGCGTCGAGACCGCCCAGAAGCGGGTCGAGCAGCGGAACTACCTGATGCGCCGTCGCACGCTCGAGTTCGACGACGTGATGAACCAGCAGCGCGAGGTCGTTTACGGATACCGCAACGAGGTCATGGATTCCGAGAACACCCGCACGCTCATCCATGAGGTCATCTCCGAGGTCGTCCCGAAAAAAGCCGCGGAATTCCTCGAGGTCCCCGAGGGCGAGGAGCCGGATCCCGACGGCCTCCTCCAGTGGATCAACTCGACGTTCCCGCTCGGGCTCAGCCGCGCAAAGGCGGCGCTCGATTCCCGCTCGGTCGAGGACAACGGAAAATTTCTCGCCGAGACGATCCGCGACGCCTACGAGCGCAAGGCCGCCCTGGAGAACCCCGACGCCCTCCGCGGGCTCGAGCGCTACATCCTCCTCAACGCGGTGGACCGCCTCTGGCAGGAACACCTCTACGCAATGGACGGACTCCGCGAGGCCGTCTATCTCCGCGCGTTCGGACAGAAGGATCCGCTCGTCGAATACAAGAACGACGCGTATGGAATGTTCGTCGAACTGATGGACAACATCAAGGCCGAGGTCCTCACCAACCTCTTCCGCAGCACCACCAACCTCCAGGCGTTTGAACAGCTCCTCGCCAGCCTCCCGCAAAGCCTCCTGCGCGCGGATCCCGCCGCCCGCGTCCGTACGTCGCCCGCCATTTCGGACGAGCCCGGCGCGGAAGCGGATTTGCCTCCCGCGCCGAAGATCGAACTCCCGATCAAGCGCGAGCTCCCGAAGGTCGGCCGCAACGACCCCTGCCCGTGCGGAAGCGGAAAAAAGTTCAAGTCCTGCTGCGGACGCTCGGCCTGAATCCCGTTTGGAAATTCACTAAAAAAAGAGGTTAACCCTGCTCCGGGGCTTTGGTGGGGATGACAAAATCGAGCAGCTCCGATAGAGGGACGTGTATGGGCGCGTCATGGTCGCCTTCCGGGAGCTCGGTGTAGTGGCAGCGGGCACCCCTCGCCAAAAGTCGGCGGACAAGGATCCGGCTGTGTTCCACGCTAATAATAGCATCGGAGGAGCCATGAATGATCGCCACAGGCAGAGCGGCGAGTGCATCCGCCCGGTCTCGGCTCGTTCTGTCAGAATAGATCCTGGGAACCTCCTCAGGCGAACCGCCATAGGACTCAATCAAACCGTAGGATTCCAGAAAATGATTGGGCAACGAGTTAAAAAACTCAACCGGATCGGTCGCGGGGCAAAGAGCGATCACCCCGTCCATGGCCATTGGAAACCGGCTGGCAAAGATCAGGGCCGATGTCCCTCCCATGCTGCCGCCGGCAAGGATCAAGCGCCTGCCTGGGTATCGTTGATTCACCATTCGAATGATATCCTGAAGATCTGCCTCAGCAGCCGGGCCCATCCAGGAATTTCCCCGATACTCCGGGCAGATATGGACGGCACTGCGTCTCGCCAGTTCCTCTCCCCAGCGTTCAAATGCCCCGCTGTAGATTCCGGCGGTCATTCCTTGCTCCTGGTGCGACTGCGCGCCGTGCAGATAGATGAACACCAACCGTTCGCCAGTGGGCGCTGTCTGACAAAAATCCTTTTCGAGGAAGGTTTGCGGGGACTCGTCAAATGAAGAGCTGAACTCATGCTGGACGATCCCGTCGGCAATCGGGTTCTCAAGTTGGATCGGGCCAGCGCCTCGGGTCATGTCTGCGGCTTGTAGAAGACATTCGCTCCGAGAGCCTCCTCGAGCGGCTTGAAATTCCCGGGGCAGTAGCCGCGATGGTCATGTGGGGTGAACGCCTCCGCGCACTGGAACACCCCGCTCAGCTTTGCAACGTTTCTCGACTCGGCCAGAACCACCTCTTCCAAGCTGGTCATCGTCTGGGTTTGGCGAAGCCATTCCATCTGGCTTTCATGGGCCAGCAGCATCCGGATTTTTTCTTCCACCACGGACCCGATGTCCACAAACAGAGTGGGGACGACGGGCTCATTCAGACCGGTCCGGCAGCCCAAGGGCGGGGCATGATACAGGGCCACCGGCCCGTCTTTCGCCTCGCAAGGAGGGTCAACCGGATAGTTGGGAATCCCTTTGGCTATTGCCGCAGTAACAACCAGGCGGCAGGTGTTCTCATGGTCCTCCATGTAGTCGGACGGGGGATGCGTCAGAATGATCGAGGGATCGATGGCTCGCACCACCGAGGAAACACGGGCCAGCGAGGGGGCATCGTAAAAAATGCCCAGATCCTGAAAGAGCGGAGGATGCATCGTGGCACCTAAAATCCGGGCGGAGGCTCGGGCTTCCTCCCAACGTTTGGCAGCAGTGGCCTCGGCGGATAGCGTCTTGGATCCGGCGTTCCCATTAGCCAGATTCCACATGTGGATCGCCCATCCCTGCTTCTTCAGCAGGAGGAGCGTGCCGGAATAGAGGAACTCGATGTCGTCGGGATGCGCCCCAACGGCTAAAACGGTTTTTTGATTCATATGATTTCAGGTTTGGTTTTCGATGGCAGAAGAGGGCGCAATCTTTTCACAAAAACCATCGCCTGACGCATCATCCCCAAGTCGTTGGGATGGACGCCATCAACGGTGCCTTCGCCGTCGCTTCCCAGCATGTCGGTGTTAGGCATAAAACAGAGATCCTTCATCCCCTCATTTTCGAGCTTTTCACAAATGGCTCGTAATTTGCGGCCTTTATCAGTCGGGCTGATGCCTAAGCAACTGGATTCCTCGAACAGCAGAATTGGGGTGGAGGGATGGGCTTTGCGCAACGTTTTGACAAACGGTTCGACGCGTTCATCGGCCGGCATGTTGTGTAGGGAATCGAGGACGTAAATGGACGGATCAAGCTCTGCTAACAGCATCGCCAGCGCAGGTTCCATTTTTCCGCTCCCGGAAAAGCCGAGGTTAATGACGGGCACATCCAGCATGCGTCCAACAATGGAAGTGGCCGCCATGCCTGGACGGGAAGCGCACGCGCCCTGGGTAATCGACGTGCCATAGAACACGATCGGCTTGCCTCGCTTCACCGGGGAAAGATCCGGAGTGGAGAGCGTCTTCCCTTTGGGGACTCCGATCTCGAGAGACTTCAGGCCATTGTACAACGGCAGGTAAAGAAGGCATTCGCTCTCTGGTTCCACTTTGAATGACGCGTTGTTGGAGATCCCCTCCGGACGTCCGTTTCCCTGAAAGGCCCACTTGCCCGACTTCTCTCTGGCATAGAGATCTAATCCGCTGACTCCCGTAGCCGGCATGTGAGGCTCAGCCAGCTTGTCTTTCAGAAGGGTCCACTTGACGTTGACCGCAGACGAATCGGTCGAGAAGTAAACGGACATCCCGGCTGAATCGAGGCTCAACTCCCAGACCGCAGGAGTCACATCGGCTTGAGCTTTTTCCGGCAGACGATCATAATAGGATCCCGTGTTTGCCCAACCCTTGCCTTCCAGCGCGAGGAGTTTGCCGTCATACCAGATGATGCTGGCGTCGTCGGGATGCGCCCCAATGGCTAAAACGGTTTTTCGCTTCATATCATTTCAGGTTTGAGGTTTCGCAAATCGGTTTGCCTCCGACCCGGATTCCCGCGCGCGCCGGGTATTTTTTCATCTCAGGGATCCTGTGCTTTACCACGCGAGCGATTCGGAATACAAGTGAGCTTTGTTCCATCCATGAACTTTTCACGGCAATATTCCGCGCACACATTTGGCTCGGCTTTTTTCAAAGCGCTTGACGGGTTGTGCTTTTCAGCCCTGCTGGAACCCGCAGAAAAAGCGGTTGATTGATGGGAGCAATGAAAAATCCTTTCCACCACGTCCATTTTCTCGGCATCTGCGGCACGGCCATGGGCTCGGTGGCGGCGGCGATGAAGGATCGCGGGTTCCGGGTCACCGGCCAGGACGACAAGGTGTATCCGCCGATGTCCGTGTTTCTCGCGGACAAGGGGATCGCGATCACGCCGGGGTTCCGCGCGGAGGACATTCCGGCGGCGGACGTCATCGTGGTCGGGAACGCGATGACGCGCGGGAATCCGGCCGTCGAGGCGGTGCTCAACCGGAAGCTGTTCTATCTCTCGCTGCCGGAGACGCTGAAGCAGTTCTTCCTGCGCGGACGGCACAACCTCGTCGTCACCGGCACGCATGGAAAAACCACCGCCACCTCGCTGCTCGCATGGATCTTCGAGTCTGCGGGACTCGCGCCCGGCTACCTGATCGGCGGGATCCCTGCGAATCTCGGCCAGGGCGCTTGCCTGCGCGAATCGAAGCATTTTATTATCGAGGGCGACGAATACGACACCGCGTTTTTTGACAAGCGCGCGAAGTTCATCCACTACCTTCCCGAGCTCGTCATCGTCAACAATATCGAGTTCGACCACGCGGACATCTACCGCGACATCGGCGAGATCAAGACGAGCTTCCGGCGGCTGCTGAACATCGTGCCTTCGGAGGGCATGGTTCTCCTGAACGGGGACGACCCGCACTGCCTGGATGTCGCGAAGACCTGCCCCGCGCCGGTCGTCGAGGTCGGGTTCTCGCCGAACGCGGGAAACCGGATCCGCCATCCCGCACACGGCACCAATGGCTCGTCATTCGAACTCTTCGGAGAAAATTTTTCCATCCCGATGTCCGGGGACTTCAACATCCGGAACGCGGCGATGGCGGCCTCGGCGGCCCACTACTACGGGATTTCGCCGGAAATGATCCGCGCGGCGCTCGCCTCGTTTCAAGGGATCAAGCGCCGACAGGAGGTGCGCGGCACGGTGCGCGGGATCACGGTCATTGACGACTTCGGGCACCACCCGACCGCGATCCGCGAAACGCTCGCCGGGCTCCGCGCAAAATTCGGCCGGGCGAGGATCTGGGCGGTCTTCGAGCCGCGCTCGAACACCACCCGCCGCGCGGTTTTTCAAAATGTTCTTCCCGCCGCTTTCGCGGAGGCCGACGGCGTCTTCATCGCGAAGGTTGCGCGCCTCGACCAGCTCCCGGAAAACGAGCGCCTCAACCCGGAAAAAGTGGTGGCCGACATCGCGGCCTCCGGCAAGCCGGCATTTTACGAGCCGACCGCGGATGACATTGTCGCGCGGCTCGCCCCGCTCGCTCGGACGGGCGATGTCGTCGCCGTCTTCTCGAACGGGGGCTTCGATGGAATCCACCAGAAGCTCCTCGACCGGCTCTGAGGGCTCGCGGAACAAAAGTTACACGGGCAGTTCGCTTTGCAGGAACAACACCAGCTTGAGGATGTCGCGACAGCACTGCGCGAAGCCGGTTTGGCCGCGTGAAGAATTTTGCGGCCGATACAGGCCCCCTGCTGCATCTCGAGCAGGTTCCGCCCATGAGCATGACAGAAATCCTTGAAGAACTGCCCCGGCTTGGACGCGTCGAGCGTGAAAAGGTCTGGCAGTGTTTGGAGGAAATCGAGTTGGGGACAGTTGAGGAAACCCCTGAAATACTCGCCGCCATTGACGCCGGCCGACGCTCCATCCGCGAGACATCACGGCCATCGGATCTTGGTTCTACCACTTCAATGAGTATCCCGCGATGCTCGACCTCTATCGCAAAGGCTGCCCGGTCGGGTCGCTCATCACTCACCATTATTCCTTGGACCAAGCCCCCGAAGCCTATCAGGCCATGTCTGAGGCGAAAACCGGCAAGGTGGTTTTTGAATATGGCGGAAAATAGCAACATCGTCTGATGGGTTCTGTGCATTGTAAGAGTGCCTCCTTTACTGAGATTCAGCGTTCAGTGAACGGGCCTTCCGAACTCTATGACAACTCCGCAAAAGCTCCTGACTCTCTTCATTCGCGCTGGTCCGTTCCCTTCGCGGGCAGGATCCGTTTTTCAACCCAAGGCGGTGCAGGCGGCGATTTCGTTGGCGTGGAAATCGGCGGGGACGACCTTTCGGCCGAGCGGGAGGGCTGAACTACAGGCCCAGCCACTCGCCCAGGCGTCGCTCGCTTTGGGCCAGCCATTCGTCCCTCTCGCTCCGGTCATCCAGCGGCGAGACCGGGCTCACGCGGGTATGTTCGCGCAGGGGCAGCGGCTCCGGAAAGCGGAGACAACCGTCTTCTTAAACGGCTTCAACAACCGTGATCATGCCAATGACGGTGCCACACGCGAACGTTTGCTTCAAGGGGGGAACTGCCCCCCATCCGCGCAAAAAACTATCGGAAGGCGATGGGCGGGCCGAGAATCTCGCGGAGGACGACCGCCCGTCGCACGCCGGCGCGCGAGCGCAGGGCATCCGAAAACGCGCGGGAGGAAGAAGCCGGGTGCTGGGGCGATGGCGCGGCGGCGGCAGGCTTGGGGGCTGACGGCGGATTTTTTCTTCTGGAAGGCGCCGTCACGAAGACCGGGGCCGGCGGCAGTTGCGGGGGCGCGGCGGATTCCCGCTGCGGCTCTTCGACCGGGACTCCCAGCACTTCCATAAGCCTGCGCATTTCTTCCGAGGGATCTTTCCGCGCGGGCGCGGCGGATTTTTCTTCGGACGGGAGGAAGGGATTGCCTTCGGGGATCCCCTGCTGTTCGCGCTCGAGCTTCCGCTGCTCGCGGATTTCCGAGGATCTCTGAACCAGCCAGTTCACGAGGCTGATGAGGCCGATGATGACGAGGATGACGAGCTGTTCCATTGCGGGGAAGCGAGGTTGTTTTTAACCGACGGCGTTCTGAGTCAAACTGCCGCCAAACTGTAGCAACGCCCGTGCCGGGCGTGATCCGTCAACGCGTCCGGTACGGACGCGGCAGTGCCCCTTGTGTTCCATATAGCCATGGGTTTATGAGAAGCTCAGCTGAGCGGAGTTTTTTCCGAGCCGGCGATGCTCTCGCGCATCGAGGTGTCGGACTGGATATTTTTCATCTTCACGTAGTCCATGATCCCGAGGTTGCCGCTGCGGAACGCCTCCGCCATCGCCTGCGGGACCTGGGCCTCGGCCTCGACGACCTTCGCGCGCATCTCCTGCGTGCGGGCCTTCATCTCCTGCTCGGTGGCGACCGCCGCCGCGCGCCGCATCTCCGCCTTCGCCTGCGCGACGACCTTGTCCGCCTCCGCCTGCTCGGCCTGCAGCTTCGCGCCGATGTTGTCGCCGACATCCACGTCCGCGATGTCCACCGAAAGGATTTCAAACGCGGTCCCGCTATCGAGCCCCTTCTGGAGGACGGTCTTCGAGATCCGGTCGGGATTTTCGAGGACGTCCTTGTAGGAGGTCGACGACCCGATCGAGGTGACGATGCCCTCGCCGACGCGGGCGATGATCGTCTCCTCGGTGGCACCGCCGACAAAGCGGTCCAAGTTCGAACGCACGGTGACGCGCGCGCGGACCTTGACCCCGATGCCGTCGCGGGCGACCGCGTCGATCGTCACCCGCCCGGTGGCCGGATTCGGACAGTCGATGACCTTCGGGCTGATGCTCGTGCGGACCGCTTCCAGCACGGTCTTGCTGGTGCCTTTGATCGCGAGGTCAATCGCGCAGGCGCGGTTGAAATCGAGCGTGATGCCGGCCTTGTCGGCGGCGATGAGCGCCAGCACGACATGGGCCACGTTGCCTCCGGAAAGAAAATGGGCCTCGAGGAGATCCGTGCCGAGCGGAATGCCCGCCTTCACGGCCGTAATCCTGCTGTCCACGATCAGCCCGACCGGCACCCGCCGCAGGCGCATCCCGATCAGCTTCGCGAACGGAACCGGGGCGTCCGCGATTTTCGCCCGCAGCCAGACCCCGAAAAAGTTGGCCAGCACGATCACCAGCACGAGGCCGACGACGAGCGTGATTCCGAAAATGACGTAGATGGCGAGCTGGGTGATTTGCGTGATCATATTTTGCATAAGATATTGGCATAGGATCGGGTTCTTGTAAGGAAAAATTTTCCGCCCTCCGAAATGTCTTGCGGCGGAATGTGGCGGGTGGAAAATGCGGGCGTGTTTCCCGCGCTCGCCGAATTTATCGGGACGGCGTTGCTCATCATTTTGGGCGACGGGGTGGTGGCCAATGTTTTGTTGGGCCGCAGCAAGGCGCACGGCGGCGGGTGGATCGTCATTTCGGCCGGTTGGGCGATCGGAGTTTTTGTCGGCGTGTTTGCCGTCGGGCGGATCAGCGGCGCGCATTTGAACCCGGCCGTGTCGGTCGCGATGGCGCTGGCGGGAAATTTCCCATGGCCGGCGGTGCCGGGGTATATTCTCGCGCAGGTGCTCGGGGCGATGGCGGGGGCGGCCGTCGTGTGGTTGGCATTTCTGCCGCATTGGAAAATCACGGAGGATCCCGCCGCGAAGCTCGCGGTTTTTTGTACCGGGCCCGCGATCCGCTGCGCGCCGGCGAACCTGCTCTGCGAAATCATCGGGACGTTCGTTCTGCTCTTCGGAATTTTTTGTTTGAAGGGTGCGACCGGGCAGCCGCAGGGCGGGGCGGTCTATCCGATTGATCTGGGCGCTCTGGGCGCTCTGCCGGTGGCGCTGCTGGTGTGGGGCATCGGGCTTTCGCTCGGCGGACCGACCGGATACGCGATCAATCCGGCGCGGGATTTCGGCCCTCGCCTCGCGCATGCGATCCTTCCGATCTCCGGCAAGGGCACCAGCGACTGGGGGTATGCGTGGATCCCTGTTGCCGGCCCGCTCATCGGGGGCTCGCTCGCCGCACATCTCTACGTCGCACTCGGAAAATTTTAGCCCGCCCCCGGAGGAAATCCCCAGCGCGATAGCGCTTCATAAATGGGATCAGTCGAATGTTTGGTGCAGGAGCACAACCGGAGCGCGGAGAAACGATAGATGAAGGGCATCGCCCTCGGTGCCCTTCCGCCTGCCATGCCTCGATGCTTTCGCCGGATGCCGCGCCGGGGGATTCCGAAAAACCGAATGCCATCTGGTCAGCCATAGTGGAGTCGGATGAGGAACCCGCGCGGTCCGGCATTCCAGATTATTCCCGGTATTCTCCTTTGGTCCGGCGGTGATGAAAAGATGGACAAGCTCCCGCGGGGTTGATAAATTGCCATCATGGTAAAAACGCAAGTTCAGTTTCCAGACTACTTGTATCGCGAGGCAAAACGGATCGCAGCCGAATACGAGATGAGTTTTGCAGAGGTTGTGAGGCGGGGCTTGGAAGATGCCGTCAAAGGATATCCCGCCGGGCGCACCGCCCCCGACCAGTGGAGCCTTCCCGAGGCCCGGCGCATGGGGAGGCCCGCTCTTCCCGAAGAGGAGTGGGGCCTGGCGGCAAGGGATGAGGCATGATCAGTTTTGACACAAACATCGTTGTCCACTCGGCCAACGAGGATTCCGAGCATTATGCCAAGGCCAGGGACTTCCTTCAGCAGGTGGCAGGGAGAAAAGACGTGGTGATCTGCGAGCTGATGCTGGTCGAGGTGTTTCTGAAACTGTGCAACGCGAAGATCTTCAAGAGCCCGATGACGTCATCGGGAGCGGGGGCCTATTGCGAGCGTCTTCGCCAGAACCGGAATTGGAGGGTCGTGGAATCCGCGCCGGTCATGGCCGGGGTGTGGAAGTGGACCCGCCGGAAAGATTTCGCCTTCCGGCGGATTATCGACGTGCGACTGGGTTTGACCCTGCGACACTTCGGCGTGGAGGAATTTGCCACGACAAACAGCAGGGACTTTCGCGCCATCGGTTTCCGCAGAGTTTGGAACCCGCTCGGTTAGTGGTGCATGGAAGAAGGGTGGGCTTCACCCGCATGCTGGCGCGGTAAGATTCGCCCGAACCCATTCCGGTGTCGCGCGAAAGGTCTGTCGGAAATGTCTTGCGGCGGAATACGGCCGATGAAAAAATGCGGGCGTGTTCCCCGCGCTCACCGCGCTCGGAAATTTCTAACCGTCTCTCCGTATGAAACACATCCTGGCCCTCGACCAAGGCACGACGAGTTCGCGGGCGATTGTTTACGACGGGCGGCTCCGCCCGCTCGCCTCCGCGCAGAAAGAATTCGCACAGCACTTCCCGCAGCCCGGGTGGGTCGAGCACGATGCCAGGGAAATCTGGGAGACCGTGCTCTCGACCGCGCGCGAGGCGATCGCGAAATCCGGCGTGCCGGCGGGCGACCTCGCCGCGATCGGGATCACGAACCAGCGCGAGACGGTTGTCGTGTGGGACCGGAAGTCCGGCGAGCCGGTCCACCGGGCGATCGTCTGGCAGGACCGCCGGACCGGCGAGTATGTGAGCGCGTTGCGCGAGGCCGGCAAGGAGGTGCTCATCCAGCAGCGCACCGGACTCCTCCTCGATCCGTATTTTTCCGCAAGCAAGCTGCACTGGATCCTGCGGCAGATCCCCGACGGACACGCGCGGGCGGCGGCGGGCGAACTGGCTGCGGGAACGGTGGACAGCTGGATGATTTACAAGCTCACCGGTGGACGCGAACATGTGACCGACGCGAGCAACGCCTCGCGCACGATGCTCATGAACGTGCGCACCGGGCAGTGGGACCCCGAGCTTCTTGCCCTGTTTGATATTCCGGCCGCGATCCTGCCCCGGATTGTTTCGAGCAGCGGAGTTTTGGGCGTGTGCGACGCCTCGCATTTCGGCGCGGCGCTTCCGGTGGGGAGCGCGATCGGCGACCAGCAGGCCGCGCTCTTCGGACAGCTCTGCACGAAGCCCGGCCTCGTGAAATGCACCTACGGAACCGGTTGCTTCCTGCTCACGTTCACCGGACCCGACGCGATCTCGAGCTCGAACCGCCTGCTGACGACCGTGGCGTGGAGGATCGGCGACGCTCCGATGCAATACGCCATCGAGGGCAGCGTCTTCATGGGCGGGGCCTCGATCCAATGGCTGCGCGACGGGCTCGGTATCATCAGCTCCGCGCCGGAGGTCAACGATCTCGCCTCCCGCGTAACCGACAGCGGGGGCGTCGTGCTTGTTCCCGCCTTCACCGGCCTCGGCGCGCCGTATTGGGATCCCACCGCACGCGGGGCGCTCCTCGGGCTTTCGCGCGGCACGACCTCCGCCCACATCGCACGGGCGACGCTCGAGGGGATCTGCTTCCAGGTGGCCGATCTCATCGGCGCGATGGAAAAAGATTCCGGCAGAAAAATCTCCGTCCTGCGTGTGGACGGCGGAGCCTGTGCGAGCGACCTGCTCATGCAGACTCAGGCCGACCTGCTCGGCCTGACCGTCGAGCGGCCGAAAAACATCGAAAGCACGGCGCTCGGGGCCGCGATGCTCGCCGGGCTCGGCGCCGGGATCTGGCCGGATGTCGAATCGCTTTCCGCAACCCGCGAAACCGACCGGAAATTCGCGCCGACGATCACCATCAAAGACCGCAGCGCGCGGATGAAGGTCTGGAAAAAAGCCGTCAGGCGCGCGCAAAATTGGGAGACCACATTATGAAAAGAGAAAAGCTGATCCAACAAGTCGAGGAGACCAAGCACTGGGACATCATCATCATCGGGGGAGGAGCGACCGGGCTGGGCGCGGCGGTGGATGCCGCGACGCGCGGCTACAAGACGCTGCTTCTCGAGGCCGATGATTTTTCCAAGGGCACCTCGAGCCGGAGCACGAAGCTCGTGCACGGCGGCGTCCGCTACCTCGAGCAGGGCGACATCCCGCTCGTGCTCGAGGCGCTGCGCGAGCGCGGGCTCATGCACCGGAACGCGCCGCACCTCGTCCACCACCTGTCGTTCATCGTCCCGCGCTACCAGTGGTGGGAGGGGCCGTTTTTCGGCATCGGGATGAAGGTCTACGACGCGCTCGCCGGCAAGCTCAACCTCTCGCCCTCGCGCATGGTTTCCCGCGAGGAGACGATCGCCCGAATCCCGAACATCGAGCGCGAAAACCTCCTCGGCGGCGTCGAGTATTTCGACGGGCAGTTCGACGACGCCCGCCTCGCCATCGCCCTTGCCCAAACCGCCGCCCACCACGGGGCCTGCGTCCTCAATTACGCCCGCGTCACGGGCATCACGAAAGACAACGGGCTCACGAGCGGAGCCGCGTTCGTCGATGTCGAAACCGGCCGGAAATATTCCGCGCGCGGAAGCGTCGTCATCAATGCGACCGGAATTTTTTGCGACGAGATCCGGATGATGGACGACCCCTCGGCCCCGCCGGCCGTGCAGCCCAGCCAGGGGGTTCACCTCGTCTTCGACCGTTCGTTCCTCCAGGGGGATTCCGCGATCATGGTCCCGCACACCGACGACGGGCGCGTGCTTTTTGTCATTCCGTGGCACGGAAAGGTTCTCGTCGGAACCACGGACACCGCGATGAAAAATCCCGACATCGAGCCCCGCGCGATGAAGGAGGAAATCGGGTTCATCCTCCGCAACGCCGCCCGCTTCCTCGCCCGCGATCCGAAGGAAACCGACATCCTGAGCGTCTTCGCCGGCCAGCGCCCGCTCGTCCGCCCGCCCGGAAAAAGCGGCGCGGCGACAAAAGCGATCTCGCGCAACCACGAGGTGCTCGTCTCGAATTCCGGTCTTGTGACGATCGTCGGCGGCAAGTGGACGACGTATCGCAAGATGGCGGAAGACACGCTGGATCAGGCGGCCACGCTCGGCGGTCTGCCCGACCGCCCGTGTGTCACCGCGAACCTCCAGATCCACGGCTGGCGCAGCCCGAATGCGTCCGCCCTGCCGGAGGGGCTTGATGTCTACGGCTGCGACGCCACCAAAGTCCGGGCCCTCATGAAATCCCATCCCCAGCTCGCCAAACTCCTGCATCCGAAACTCCCTTACCCGCTTGCCTCCGTCGTCTGGGCGGCCCGGCACGAGCACGCCCGCACGCTGGAAGACGTCCTTTCCCGCCGCACCCGTGCGCTCATCCTCGACGCCCGCGCCGCGATCGAGGCCGCCCCGGCCGCGGCAAAACTCCTCGCCCGCGAACTCGGCCGCGACATGGCCTGGGCGGATTCTCAAGTCGAAAAATTCCTCGCGCTGGCGAAAGGATATCTGCACCGGTAAACCCGCGATCGGCCAGTTCAGACATTCTGACCGAGGAGGAATTTATTTCCCAGCTTCCCCACGGCTACGAGATGTGGCTTGGAGAAAAAGGTGTGCAGCTCTCAGGCGGGCAGCGCCAACGGATCGCCGTCGCCCGCGTCGTTCTGAAAGACCCCCGCATCCTCGAACGCGGCTGCGTCGCCGAGCGCGGCACCCATGCGGAATTGCTCCGGCAGAATGGCCACTACAGCCGGCTCCACAACGTCCCGCCGGGGTTTTCTTGAAAAAACAGATCCACTTCGGAGTTGACCCTGCGCCCACCCGAGCGCTACATTCTTCATGACTTTCGCGGGTATAGCTTAGTGGTAAAGTTCCTGCCTTCCAAGCAGGCCATGCGGGTTCGATTCCCGCTACCCGCTCCCCCCTCATAGCCAACAACTTACAGGCTCTCCACTAAACCAGCGCGATAGCGCTTCGTGGAAGGGGTGTAACTCGAGAGTTTGGTGCAGGGGCACAACCGTAGCGAAGCGTTGTCGCACCTCCGAAGCCGCTTTGGGATCATGCCAATTCCTCGCAGGTCAGGATGTCTGCCGTTCAACCGGGTCTTTCAAGCCCGAGTTCCGCCCAATGAACCTATGCCGCGCCACTGTGACTGGGAAAACCCGACCAACAAAAGAAAGGAAAAGACACGATGAACACCGGCTCTGCCACAGCAAGGGCACCAAGCGCGAGGCCCAGCCCACAGTTTAAATTTATGTCTCGCGAGCGGATCTATTCAAGAGTGGTGGCGTCGCCGCTCGAGCAATCTACGGACGGCTTCGGCGAGCCGTTCCTACATCACGTTGTTCTGCGCGTAGGAGAGGATCTTGTTGAGCTCGGTGAGGGTGGCCATGGCGCGCTCCTCGTGGCGGGCGAGTTCCTGTGCGCGGACGGGGTCGGCGTTCTCCTGCATGTCCGCGATGTTCTTGGCGAGCATCCGCACCGAGGAGATCACCGCGCGGAGCTGCTTGATCGTCTCGCGATCCGTACGGTTTTCCTTGTTGATCTGCTTGAACCAATTGATCTGGAAATCAAACCAGGCGAACGCCGCATTGATCGCGGCGACCCCGCCGACAAGCTGCCCGTCGGGCGTGAATGACGGCGGGGTAGGATCGTTCGGGCGGATCGGGATCACCGCCCCGGGGGTCTCGCTGATCCCGCGCGTGGCTTTGGTGTTTTTAATGATGGTCGGCGTGATGAAGATGATCAGGTTTTTCTTGTTTCGTGCGCGTCCCTTGCTCTTGAAGAACTGGCCCACAAGCGGGATGTCGCGCATGACAGGCACCCCGTCGTTCGAGGCCCGGTCGTCGGTGGACTCCAGACCGCCCACGGCCAAGGTATAGCCCTGCGAGACCTGCAGGGCCGCATTGTAAATCCGCGAAGCCGTGATCGGATAAAGATTCCCGGCGATGGACTTATCCGAGACGTAGGAGGATATCGTGATGGCGACACTCATGGCGATGTCCTCTTTCCCTACCGTCTTCGGGAGGATGTTGATCTGTGTCCCGATCGGGAAATAGTTGACCTGCTGGGTGGACGTGGACGATCCGCCCTGTCCTGTTGTTTGGGAGGAAGACAAGATCGGGGTGTTCACGGCGCTGCTGATCGCCACCTCGCGGTTGTTCACGGTCAGAACTCTCGGGTATTGCACCACGGTCGTGTCCGAGTCCTGCATGAAGGCCTTGATCGAGATGGATGCCTGCTCCATGTTCAGCACCGCCGAGTAGGGGGCGTTGAACGTGGCGTTGTAGGACTGGCCGCGGGTGTTGTTTTGGTTGTTGAAGGTGGAGATGCTTTGGTTGCCACTAATAAAGCTGTAGGGAGGCTGTCCGGGACCGAGAACAGGATTGCCAAAAGCGTCGGTCGTCCATTGTTGCGGACCAGTCCCAATTTGGGATGCGGTCGCGGCTTGCCCCGAATTATTGAACCCGTTGTTCGCCGTGTTTCCATTTTGCGTCGTCACTGTCACGCCGCCGGATCCGCTGGCCTGGGCGGATCCGTTGAATGTCAGCCCCTTCCCGCCGAATGTGCCCGCCCAGTTGATTCCGTAAGCTTTCGAAGGATCTTTGGATGTCTCAAAAAATTTCACTTCGATGGCGATGAGATCCTGGGGCAGATCCACGGCCAGCAGGTAGTCGGCCACCCATTTGTGCTGGGCTCTGGTGGCGACCACCCAAAGCGTGTTGTTGTCCGAATTGTAAACCACCTGTGGCGTCTGGGGGGGGACGTAGGTGGGATTCAGGCGCTCGGGATCGGCTGTTGTTCCTCCCCCTGCTTGGGGCGAAGCTCGGCCGGATGTCTGCGACGTCGAGGCGACGTTGGTTCCGGCGGTCACGTTCTCTCCCTGCACTGTGCCATCCGTGTTGTATTTGATGGCAGGCAGCCCGAGCATCACCCGGATTTCATTGACGATGCGCGGCTCCTTCGAGTGAAAAACCTTCTGCGAGTTTTGAAGGGGAATAGAGGTTGCGCTGGTCGTTGACTGAGTTGGAGTGGTTGTCGACTCCTTGAAATCCACCCGATCCACCGGATCATAATGAAGACGGTAGATGATCCCGACGAGTTTGTTGTCGTCTTCCTCTTTGAGCCGGCGTTCCCGCTCCTCGTCCACCGTCCGCATGGACCAGACGCCGTTGTCGTAAATGAGGCGAATGCCGTTGTCACGGCAGACGCTTTCGAGCGCGACGAACGGGCTGGCTTCCATCGTGAATGTGACCAGTCGCTGGTTGGCGGCATCGCTTTCCGGGATGCCGACAAACGGGATCCCCGCATCATCGGCGAGGAAGCGGAGCACATCGCGAAGCGCGGCCCGGTCGAAGTTATACAACTTCGGCGGCTGCCTGCGGAGGCTCGTGGCGGGAATGTTGCCCGGCCCGTAATCCGGGTAGGCCGCATTCGGCGGGGGCTCGACGACGAACGGCGCGGGGGGAACGGCTATGGCTGCCGGGCCGCCAAGGAAAAATGCCGCGGCGGCCACGAGGGCGGCTATCGATCTGGAACTGGGTGATTTCACGGAAGATTCCGGAGAAAAAAGAGGGATTTCAACACCGGTTGCACAATAAAAGGGTGCGTCCGAATGTGAATAACATGAGAGTAAAAATCCAATGGCGGGCAGGTTGCCGGGGAAAATACCAAATTCCGCAGGGGGAAAGCGAGACAAATCTGCGCTTCGCGCAACGGGGGAGGCGCTGCTCTGATGGCACGTTTTCGGATCTTCCTCGGGGGCATGTCACGTGGCTACGAGTGCCAGCGCCCAAACGGGCGGGACGCCCAATGCTCCCTGGCCAACGATCACCAATTGCCATCAGAGATGAACCCTTCGCGCCCCGGGCGCACTCGGGCATTGATTTTTTCTGAAGAAGGGAGAGATTCGCCGGGATGCAGGATCCACGATGCGACAAGCTGGCCGGGGTATTGACCCGGCACTCCACGAAATTAGCCAAGGGGGAGAACGTCCTCATAGAGATTTTTGATGCGCCCGACGAGATGGCGGTATCGCTGATCCGGGCGGTGAGGGCCGCCGGGGCGGTGCCGTTTGTGAACGTGCATCATTCGCGGATCGCCCGCGAGATGGCGCTGGGTGCGACCGAGGCGCAGATGGATGTCGCGCGGAGCGTCGAGTTGCTCCGGATGAAAAAGATGCACGCCTACATCGCGGTGCGCGGGAGCCACAACATCACCGAGATGTCGGATGTCCCCGACGAGAAGACGCGCATGATCACGGGCCGGATGCGCCCGGTGATGGATTGGCGGATCAACAAAACGAAGTGGGTCGTGCTCCGCTGGCCGACGCCCGGCATGGCCCAGCAGGCGCAGATGAGCACTCCCGCGTTCGAGGAGTTTTTTTTCAAGGTCTGCACGCTCGATTACTCGAGGATGGCGCCCGGCATGGACGCGCTGAAAGCGCTGATGGACGGCACCGACCGCGTGCACATCAAGGGCCCGGGGACGGATCTGCGGTTCTCGATCAAGGGGATCGGGGCGGTCGTCTGCGGCGGTGACCGCAACATCCCGGACGGCGAGGTTTTCTCGTGTCCGGTGAAGACCAGCGTCGAGGGGCACGTGGCGTTCAACGTGCCGAGCATTTATCAGGGGCAGGCGTTCGACAGCGTGCGGCTCGAGTTTGCCAAAGGCCGTGTGGTCGGCGCGTCCGCGAACAACACGGCGGCGCTCAACCGGATCCTCGACAGCGATGCCGGCGCGCGGTTCATCGGGGAGTTTAGCCTCGGGTTCAACCCGCACATCCTCCACCCGATGCGCGACATCCTTTTCGACGAGAAGATCGCGGGCTCGTTTCACTTCACCCCCGGGCAGGCCTACAAGGAGGCCGGGAACGGGAACACGAGCCGGATCCACTGGGACATGGTCTGCATCCAGCGGCTGGATTACGGCGGCGGCGAGGTCTGGTTCGACGGGAAGCTGATCCGCAAGGACGGGCTCTTCACGGCACCCACCCTGAAGAAGCTGAATCCCGACCGCCTGATCGGGAAGCGCGCGTAGCATGCTGAAGCGTTCGATCATGAACCCGCTCGAGGTGCGGATGGGATACAAATTCCGCAACGGCCTGCTGCTGGCCGAGGCGCTGACCCACCCGAGCATCTCGCTCGAAAGAAAAGATTATCCGTTCGACAACCAGCGTCTCGAGTTCCTCGGGGATGCCGTCATCCAGATCGCGGTCACCGAGCACCTGTTCCGGATGTTTCCGGATTTCAGCGAGGGACGGCTGACGAAGCTGCGGACGCGGATCGTCTCGCGGACGGCGCTGCGCGAGCGCGGGCTGGCGCTGGATCTCGGCCGCTACCTCATGATGGGTCGCGGCGAGGAGGCCAGCGGCGGACGCGAGCGGTCCTCGACCCTGGCGGATGCTTTCGAATCGGTCGTCGGAGCGATCTTTCTGGACGGCGGGTTCGAGGCCGCCCGGATGTTTCTGCTCCAGCAGATGGAGGAAACCTTCGGCGTCCTTGCCGGCCAGCCGGAGGAAATCAACCCGAAGGGCATCCTCCAGGAACTCCTCCAGGCACTCGCCCCGAACGCCCCGGAATACGAACTCCTCTCGCAGACCGGCCCCGAACATTCAAAAAAATTTGTCTGCCGGGTGCTGTGGAATGGGATCGAGCTGGGCAGCGGAGAGGGGCTGAGCAAAAAGGAAGCCCAGGTCGCCGCCGCCGCGCGCGCGCTCGCCGAGCGCCCATGGGAAAAAGAAACCCGCAAAACCTCCCCGAAAAAAACCTCGAAATGATTTATCAACTTCCGCTTATTGCCACCGGCCTCGCCGCCGGAGCCCTCCTGATTTTCAGTCATGCCTTCGCGTTGGCGCGCGAGGAATCCTGCATCGCCTGGGCGAGGGCGTTCCCGCGGAGCCGTCCGGCCGCGACGGCACTTCTGGCCGTAGTGGCGGTCTGGAGCTTCTGGCTCGTGAGCGGGATTGATCTCGGCGAGTTTTCTCCGCTGAGGAACGTGATGCTTGTCGCGATCGCGGCGGGCGCGGTGCTCTCGTGGATCTACGTCCCGGAGTTTCTGGCCGTGCGCGCGCTCGGGATGCTCCTCCTTCTCGCGGCCGAGCCGCTGCTCGAGTCGGCCGTGCTGCGCACCGAGCCCACGCGGCTGCTGCTCGTCGTCCTCGCCTACGCGTGGGCGATCGCGGGACTTTTTTTTGTGGGCATGCCTTATCTCCTGCGCGACGCGGTCGCGTGGGTCACGGCGAGCCCGCTGCGATGGAAGGCCGCGGCGGCCGGGGGCGTGGCGTGGGGGATCGCTCTGGTCGCCTGCGCGCTGCTCATCTGGAACCAGTGAACGGCCCCTGCCGCCCACAGCCACATGAATAAGACGGCCCGCGCCCCCGGAGAGCTGCTTACCTTCCTGTTCTCAGCGTGGCCGGAAACAAAAAAATCCAAGATCCGCAACTGGCTGAAACACCAGTCTGTGCTCGTGAACGGGGAGCCGGTCACCCAATTCAACCATCCCGTGAACCCTGGGGATGTGATCGGGATCCGGCTCGTCAAATATGCCGCGCCCCGGACGCCGCTTTCGGCGGGGATCAAGGCATGGTTCGAGGACGCACACGTGATCGTCATCGACAAGCCGCCCGACCTCCTCAGCATCGCGAGCAACGCCGAGGACGAGAAGACCGCCTATTTCCTGCTCACCGACTACCTCCGCGGAAACCGGCCGAAAGCTCGCGAGCGGGTCTGGATCGTCCACCGGCTCGACAAGGAAACATCCGGGCTCATGGTCTTCGCAAAAACCCCGGAGGCAAAAGAATTTCTTCAGGGCCATTGGGACAGCGTCGAAAAACATTACGAGGCGGTCGTCGAGGGGCACCTCAAAAAAAATGCGGGTGTGTTCGAATCCGATCTCGACGAGCGCAGCCGCTTCCAAGTCCACATCGCCCGCGCCTCGGAACACACCCGCCACGCGATCACGCACTACCAGGTTCTCGCCGAGAGCCCGCGCGGATCGCTCGTCCGGCTCCGCCTCGAAACCGGACGCCGCCACCAGATCCGCGTCCAGCTTGCCGCCGAGGGCTGCCCGATCATCGGCGACAAAAAATATGGAGCCCAATCGGATCCCGCCGGACGCCTCGGCCTGCATGCCACGTTTCTCAAATTCCCTCACCCGGCCACCGGAGCGGAGATGAGGTTTTCCTCCCCGCTTCCCAAAGCCCTGGCCGTCCACGCCCCGCCGAAAACCAAATGACCGGCGCTGCCTGTCGGGTAATGCCCATTTAAAATACAGGCCTCTTTCGGCTTCATTTTTTCTGCCATGTCCACGCCATCGCGGGTAGGATGAGCCCATGACGACATGGCAATGGCCGGCGATGGCCGGTGTTCTGGCATTGGGGATTTTGGTTGGTTGGCTGGCCGCATCGATCCGCGTTGCGCGGGCCGGCGCACGCGCTTCCGCCCTTGCGGCGCGGGGGGCCGAGCTCGAAAGCCAGATTCTGAAGCTCGACGGCTCGCTCGCCACCGAACGGCAGAAGGCCACCGATCTCGCCTCGTCGCTCGCCACTTCCCGGGCGGATCACGCGCACCTCATGGAACGGCTGGATGGCGACGCGAGGAGGCTGGCCGAGATGCAGGAGCGGATGAAGCTCGAGTTCGAAAACCTCGCGAGCCGCCTGCTCGAGGAAAAGAGCACCAAGTTTCTCGAGCAAAACCAGCAGCACCTCTCGGCCCTGTTGAGCCCGCTGCGCGAGAGGCTCGGCGAATTCCGCGAGCGCATGGAGAAAATTCATACCGAGGAGGAAAAATCCGCCGCCGCCCTGGGAACCCAGCTGAAGAGCCTCCACGATCTGAACCGCCAGATGGCGGAGGAAGCCGGCAACCTCACGAGCGCCCTCAAAGGACAGTCCAAGTCCCAGGGAACATGGGGGGAGCTCGTGCTCGAGCGCATCCTCGAAAAGTGCGGCCTCACGAAGGGCGTCGAATACGAGACGCAGGCTTCGTTTCAGGATGAGGACGGCACCCGCCGGATGCCGGACGTCGTGATCCGCCTCCCCGAAGAAAAGTGCCTGATTATTGACGCGAAGGTCTCGCTCACCGCCTACGAGAGGGCGGTGAACGCGCCCGCCGAAGCCGCGAGGACCGCCGCCCTCCGCGAGCATGTGGCGTCGGTGCGACGGCATGTCGAGGAGCTCTCGCGGAAAGATTATCCCGCCCTGAAAAACCTCCGGTCTCCGGATTTTGTTTTAATGTTCGTTCCGGTCGAACCCGCTCTCCACCTGGCTCTCCAGGAGGATCCCGCGCTTTACGGAGATGCGTTCGAGAAGAATGTCGTGCTGGTTTCCTCCTCGACCCTCCTCGTCGCCCTCCGCGCGGTCGAGAGCGTTTGGAGGCACCGGAAGCAGACGGAAAACGCGCAGGAGATCGCCCGGCAGGCCGGGAACCTCCACGATGCGTTCATTCTCTTCGCCGGATCCCTCGAGGAGATCGGCTCGCGCCTCGACCAGGCCAAGGCGGCCTACGACCTCTCGCTTTCCCGCCTCGCCACCGGCCGGGGAAACCTCGTGCGGCGCACGCTCGAGCTTCAGAAACTCGGAGCCCGCGGAGACAAGCAGCTCCCGCCCGCAATCGCCCGGCTCGCCGAGGAATAGCGGCTTCAGTCCCGGAAATTCTGGAACCCCAAAGCGACTCCGAAGTCGCGGCCCCTGCAGAAAGCGATGACGTATTGCAGTTCGTCACCCGAGGTGCCTCAGGAAGGAAAAAAAGAAGGGGCTAAGGCTGCCGCCGAACCGCGGGTTGATCTCCAGGATGAAGGGCTGGCGGCCCCGGAGCTTGTAGTTGAAGCAGCACAGCCCCTCGAAGCCGAGGCAAAGAAGAATGGACGCGAACACATCCAGATGCGGACAGCGACAGACCTTCGTGCAAACCGCCACGTCCTTTCCCTTGATCGGCGTTTCGGTGGCAAAATAATATTCGACGTTCAGCGAGCGGACGATTTTCCGATCCTGGAAGAGAATGTGCGTGGTGTATTCATAGCGCCCGGGAAGAAACTCCTGGGTGAAATAATCCGGGTCGGCCAGCTTGTCCGAGAATCTCCGCGCCGTTTGTTCGTCGGAAATCACGCGGCTGTTTTTCCCCCACTCATCGACTTTCTTTTTCAGGATGAACGGGAAGGGAAGGTGGCCGCCCATCCGGGGAACAAATTTTCCGAAGCCGTTTTCGATGAGCGCCTGGTTCAGCAGGTATTTGTTGTCGCACAGCAGGAGGCATTCCATGCTCGGGATGGGGATCGGAGAACCGGCGGCGAGATCGCCCGCTCCGGCCAGCACCTTCAGGTCGTCCATCGTCAGCGGCACGGCGAGATCGCATCCCCGGATGGCGGCGTGCGAAAACTCCCCGAACGCGATCTCATGCCCGGTGGATTCGAACCCCGCCCGGAGGGGGATCATCCATTCCTCCCTGCGCGAAAAGTGAAGCTTCAGTTTCTTTCTGGCAAAGAGCCGTGACAGGAGCCTCTGGTATTCCAGAAACGCCTTGTTCGCGATCCGGGCATCCCATTGCTTCCACGCGTCGGACGCGCCACTCGCCAAACGCTTCGCCGCGCTCATCCCCGGAAACCTCCGGCGCAGCGCGCGTTCCGCAAAATCCGTGACAAGTCCGTCTGCAATCGGATCAAACTAACACGGCAGAATCGCACGTCAACGGGCGACAGCGCCGGCGGCCACGTCCCGGAGGAAGCGGGCGGGGTTGCCGGCCCAGATCTGGCCGGCCGGGACATCTTTGGTGAGAACGGAACCCGCGCCCAGAACGCTGCGGGCACCGATCCGCAGCGAGGCGTTCGCCCGGGCGACCACGATGGAATGCGCGCCGATAGTGACGTGGTCGCCGAGGATGATCCGGTGATCCGAGCCGATGCACGACTCGGCGGCCAGGGTGACATGGTGATAGATCCGGCAATTGTCGCCGAGCGTGACCTGCGGGTGCATGACGATCCCGAGCGCGTGGTGTTCCAGGGTCACGCCGGCTCCGACGACCGCCTCGGCGGGGAGCAGGCATTTGTGGATCGCCCAGTTCAGCGTCTTGACGGCGCGTGCGGCGAGCCGCAAATCCCGGCGATAAAGCGCGCGGGAAATCGCCCACAGGCGTTCGGGCATCCGGCTGCTCATGGCGTCCTCCCGTCCTGCAAAAGGTCTTGAACAAAAGCGGAGACGCGGGCGATCTGGTGTTCGCGGGAGAAGAGGCCGTCGCGCGCGGCGAGCCTGCTTTTCTTTTTTGCGATCATCCCGGCGTTGAGTTGGCGGAGCAGATCCTCCAGGGCGGACTGGTATCGGGGATCCCAGGGAGCGCGTCCGGGCAGCCGCCACATCCCGTCGGCACCAAGGTCGTAGCCCATGGGAGTCTGATTGGTGATCACGGGCAGGCGTGCCTCCAGATACTCGGGCAGCTTCGTGGTGTAGCGATACGACCCGACCCCGTCCACGCTCTGCGGCAGGCTTCCCACGTCCATCGCCCGGAGGACCGGCATCACCTCCGCCAGCGGCACCGGACCGGGAAGAAAAACGCGGCGTCCGAGGTGCCCGCCCGCCAGCTCGCGCAGTGGCTTCAGGCCGTCCCCTCCGCCGACGATCAGCAGGCAGAGATCCGGCCGCTCCACGTTTCGTGCGGCGCGGACGAGATCGAGTCCGTAGCACCATTGAAGGCGCGGATTCCAGGCGAGGCTTCCGACGATCCCCACGACAATCGCATCCGGGGGGATGCCCCAGCGCGCACGGATCTCGCTTCGCGACGGGCATGCGTTGGATTCCCCGATCACCCAGCCCTCGGCGGTGACCGCCTTCGGGGCGCCGAACGCCATCGCCCGCCCGCAGAGATAGGGCGTCCACCCGATGAAGCCCGCGCAGCACCGGCAGAGCAGCCGCTCGTAAACCTCGAAGGCGATGCCGGCAAGCGGATGCAGCGCGCGCACAAACGGCCCGACCGCGTCGCCGCTGCTGAAAACGTAGGGCACCCCGAGGAAAATCCTCGCCAGCAGGCACGCCGCGCCTCCGGCGATCCCGGTGCCCTCCATGACAAGAAGATCCGGCTTCTCAACCCGCACGGCCCTCCACAGGCCGAGGAGGCTTCCTCGTTTGTCGGCCTTGTCGAAGGGAAGCTCCACGGCACCCGGCACGCCCGAGAGGAGCGCCTGCATCCGCTGCGCTTCGTTCGAGCCGCTGCCCTTGGTTGCGAACCACGCGATCTTCATCGTTCGATCCCTTTCTTCCGGAGTTCGATCGCCCCGTTGTAGGCGTCCTCGGTCATCGTGGCAATCCGATCCCATGTATATTTTTCTTCCACAATCCGGCGGGCGTTTCCGCCCATTGTGCGGACGGAATCCGGACGCGCAAGACGCGTTCGCAGGCAGGCGCCGATCCCGGCCGCGTCGTGGGAAATTAATTCCCCGTTCACTCCAGGCTCGATGAAGTCCTCGGTCCCGTTGATCCGCGGGGCGAGAACCGGCAGCCCGCATGCGGCGGCTTCGATGGTGGCGAGGCTGAACGCCTCGTAATGGCTCGGAAAAAGAAAGACGTCGCCTGAGGCCATCGCGTCCGCAATGTCGTTGCGGAAGCCCCCGAAGGTGACGCGGCCGGCGAGGCCGGGTTCCGATGCCAGCCGTTGGAACCGCTGGCGATCCGGGTCGTCACCCGCGACGAAGAGCTTCAGCCGCGGGTCTTCGATGGTGGCGATCGCGCGGATCGCGAGATCCAAGCCTTTCCGCGCCCACTCGCCGCCGGAAAAAACCGCGAGGAAGTCTGCCGGCGCAAAGCCGTTTTTTTTCCGCCAGGCGTCGCGCTCCGCCGGCGGCAGCGGGTGGAACAACGCGGTGTCGGCGGCATTGGGGACGATCCGCACCACCGAATCCCCGATCGCATAGAACCGGCGCAGTTCCCGCTCCACGCCCCGGGAAACCGGCAGGAAGACGAGGGGAGCGCGGCCCGCGCCGCGATCGTAGAGCGCTTTTTCCGCAGCGCATGTGCGCAGGTGGTAGAGCCATCGCGTGAACCGCCGCGGCAGCGAGACGCGCTCCTGCCCGCCGAACCGGCGCAGGGCCTCGTGCTTCGCGGGCTGGATGTTCTGGATCGTCACCACATCAGCCTGGCTGGTGTTGCAGCCGATCGAATGCACGATATCAAAATCGTGCCGGCGAAGCCGGATGTTTGCGAGCGCGTGGTAGCTCGAAAAATCCACAACCTCCGGCCATCCCGGGCCCGGCATCCTGTGCCATTTCACAAGCCCGAGGTCGAGATCCTCCGCCTTCCTGGCGAAGAGATGCACGTCGTGGCCTTTCCGGGCAAGCCGCTCGGCGACCTCGTTCACCGGGCGCGCGCTGCCGTCGCGCCGGTTGCAGTTGATCATGGCAAAGGCGATGCGCATGGCGGTTATTGCGGCGGAGGGCCGCCTTTTGCGGCGCGCGGGAACAGGACGAATCCCGCGAACAGCGAAAAAACCACGCTGCCGGGCCCGGCCAGCCAGTTCCCAGCAAACAGCACGACCGCCCCGGTGACGAACAGCGCCTTGAACATCATCAGCGATTCGCTCCGAAGCCCCGCGTGCTCGAAAATCCGCACCTGCTTCCAAATAAGCCACAGCGCATAGAAAAAAATCCCGCCGCCGATCACCCCGAAGGAGAGCAGGATTTCAAAATACCCGTTGTCGCCGATCGTGCCGCCGGCGTCCATTGCTCCGGTGTTGACGCGCCCGGCAAGTCCGGTCGCGCCGAGCCCGTTGCCGATCGGATTGCTCAGGAGCGAAGTGATCCCGTAGCCGGCAATCTCAATCCGCCCGCGGAAGGATCCGTCTTCCGTGATTGAGCCGATCGTCTGGAGGCGCTCGGAAATCTTTTCGCGGCCGGGCATGCGCCCGAGCGCGAAATTCCCGACCATCGCCGCCACGCAGAGCAAAACGACGGTGCGCAGGGTGCTTTTCCCCCGGTTGAGAATCGGGACCAGCACCACAGCCATCCCGATGGTGATGATAGCCGTCCGCACAAACGTCAGGAGGATCGTGGCAAGGATCAGCGCCGGGCTGAGCCAGCCTCCCGCATTCCGCCAGCGCTGCGACACGAGCATCGGGATCACCGCCATGGCAAGGAAACCAGCCAGCACGCCGCGCTCGCTCATCGTCGAAAACACCGTCATCTCGGTCGGGCGCAACTGCCCGAGGTAGCCCTCGAATCCCACCGCCCTCACCCAGAACGCATCCCACGGGGGGATTGTGTAATACTGGTACCATCCATAAATGCTCACGGCCACAGCGGCCCAGCCGACCGATTTGACCCAGCGGTCGAGCATCCGCTCGTTCCCGCACGCCAGCGCGGCGCAGCCCATCATCGCCAGCGGCGCAACATATTCGGCGAGCGCGTAAACCGCCGCGAATTGGTTGCGTACGAATCCGACCGCAAACCCGATCGCCAGCGCGCCGGCGAAGAGATGAAAAATATGCCGGAGGTAGCGCGGGAAGGTTTGGTAATGCCCGACCACGAACAGGAAGATCAGGCCCGAGATCATCAGCGGCGTGAGGCTGATCGGCGAGAAGGGATTGAACGAGCCCGCCATCCAGTCAACGAACCGGCGGATCCCGCGGTTCAGAACCGTCACCCACACGAGATAGTCAATGAGCCAGCTCGGGTTCTTGAAATAAAGAACCAGCGCGGGAGCGATGATGAGTGCGGCAATAATCCAGTCCATGAAATCAAGGGGCGGGAATGGAGAGGAGCTTCCGCCAGTGCGAAGCCAGAACGGCATCGGAGAAAAATCTCCCGTAATATTCGCGGCAGCGCCCGCGCAGCTCGGGCGACGGAGGAGAAGCCGCGGACAGTGCTTCCGGAAGCTCGTGCGGCTCGACCAGCCGGACCACGTCGGGATCAGCCGGCCCGAGCTCGTCCATCGCAAAGGATCGCATCCCGCCGGTGCGGGTCGCCAGAACCGGAACACCAAACTGCAACGCTTCGAGAATCACATTCGGAATGCCCTCGCGATCATCCAAGCTTGGCACACACAACCGGTCGATCCCGGAAAAAAAACGGCCGAGAAAATCCGTCCGCTCGGATGCGGCGAACGCGCCGTGCAAAAAAAAGCGTCCGGGATTTTTTTCCTGCCGGCGGCGCAGGGCTTCCTCTTCGGGGCCGCGTCCGGCGATATGCAACTCGCAGGGGGCCTGGCTTTTTTCGATGAGATCCGCGAGGACGCCGGCGCCTTTTTCCGCGGTCAGGCGGCCGAGGAATCCGAACCGGGGCGGCCCCGGCAAACGTGCGCCCGCCGGGCCGGGCCGCATCGCAAGCTCGGTCGGCTGCACCGCCCAGACCGCCGCGCCGCGCGCCGGATACCGCCGCGCCGTTGCCGGCGAAATAAACACCAGCTTGGAAAAGAACGCGCTGTAGATCCGGAGCTGACGGAGAACCGGCGGGTTCAACTCGTGCGTGATGTGGTAGTAGAACGACTGCCGGGCCCGAAGCAACAAGGCAAGAACCGGCGAAAGGTGTCGCATCCCGACGGCCAGAAAAACGTCCGGCCTTCCCCTCCCGCCGGGGAGGCAAAGCCGGCCCGTGCACCGTGCGATCCGCACGCCGGTCCGCGACAGCTCCCCGGCGGCGGAGGCGGAAAATCCATGCCCGGGGATGTCTTTGATGAGGACGCGGATGTCGCCGAACATCGGACGGAGGAGCTCGCACAGCTTGAGCGTCGTCGTCGTGTGGCCGCCGACTTCCGGGAGGCTCGAGAAAATCACCAGCGAGCGCGGCTTCATGCGGCACCACCGTTGCGGGTTCGGACAACATTGACAAGCAACTCCGCGAATCGCGCGGCGATCGCCGCCTTGTCGAATGTCTGCGCGGCGAACGCCCGCGAGACCTCGGGCGAGGGGCGCGGGCGGCCGGTCATCTCGACGATCGCGCCGGCCAGCTCGCCGGGATCATCGGTCCGGAGCGGAATATCCGCCGCGCAAAGATAGTCGGCGTTCCCGTTTGTTCTTCCCACGATCACGGGAATCCCGCACGCCTGCGCCTCGGCAACCGAAGATCCGAAATCCTCCTCCTCGCTCGGCTGGATCAGCACGTCATGCGCCCGCAGCAGCCCGGGCACCTCGCCCCGCGGCACGGATGGAATCCATGCGAGGCGATCCGGGAATGGAAACGCGGCGATCAGCTTCTCGTATCCGGGAACAAACCCGACTTGCCCGACAATGGTCGCCTCGAGATCCGCTCCGCCGGCCAGCGCCCGCGCGAGCCCGTCCAAAAAAAGATCCAGTCGCTTGCGCGGGATGATCCGCCCGAGCCAGAGGCATCGCTTCCGCGTGGCGGCCTGCGCGGCCGGACCGGGCCGGAACGTTTCCAAATCGATCGGGTAGGGGACGCTTGCCGTGCGGCTTTCAGGAATCCCAAAATCTCCGTGCAGCGTCTTCCGAGATTGCGAGCTGCCCACGATGATCAGATCGGAAAATTTCATGCGCGGGAGTCCGGCCTTCGACAGGCGGAGCATCGCGAGGAGCCGCCATTTCCAGGCCGCCGCCGCCCCGGCCACGCGCACGATCTCCGGGAACCTGCGCAGGACGGATCGCGCGTCGGTGCCGGGCGCTCCCTGTGCGAAGCTCACCGTCGGGAGGCCGGGGGCACGGCCGCGTGCGTAATCTCCAAACCACACGCACACATCGAACGCCGCGCGGCTGTGCTCGCGCTGAATCGCCCGCACCACCATCTGGTTGTAGCGGGCCACATCCAGCATCCGCGCCAGCGGGCCGACGACCGGAACCCGCTCGGTGCGTGCGCGGATGCGGTCGGAGATCCGGTTGTCCACATCCGTAAACCGGAACCCCTCATGACTGCCGGCCGCCGGCCGCGGATCCACAAAGGAAGCCTTGGAAAAAAAATGCATTTCGCATCCGCGGTCGAGCAGCGCGCGCAGCAGAAGCGCATTCGCGCTGGCCACGCTCCCGGCCTGGCCGGAGACAAATCCCGTGGCGGCAATTTTCAATCCCATATCATGAGGGCCATGTTATGCGGGCGGGATCCGCCCGCCGGTTTTTCCGAGAGCCACGAGATAAAAACGCCCGCAGAGCCAGTCCAGGCCTGGATCAAAGGCGCAGACGAGGTCTGTGCCATCAGGCGGATGGGCGGGGCGGATCGCAAAAAGCTCATAGGCGTGCGCGGGCAGATACGACAGCACCTTTTCGACGCTGCCGCCGAAGTCCTCAAGGCCGCATCCCGGGTGCATCTCGATATAAAGATCCGGCACGCCGGCCAGCGTCGCGGAAGCACCGGCCAGCACCTCGCACTCGTATCCCTCGACATCAATATAAAGAACGTCCGGCTGTCCGTATCGCCCGCTCAACTCGTCGATCGTGATCGCGGGCACCCGGCATCCCCCGCGGCCGACCGATTGGCCGTCCCAGTCCTTGGAAAACAAAAGCGATCCCGGCCGGGCGGCGACGGCCGCGTGTTCAATCACCAGGTTCTGCGCGCCGTTCAAACGGCAGTTCTCGCGGGCGATCGGGATGTTGTGCGGGTTGGCTTCGACCGCGACCACGAGCCCGTGCGGGCCGACTTGACGGGCCAGCTGCAGGGCGACAACTCCCTGGTGGGCGCCCGCGTTGAAAACCCGCGCGCCGGGCCGGAGCCGCCCGCGCAGCAGCAGCCGGATCTCCGGCAGGAACCCCCCACCATGTCCATACCAGTCCTCTGCCATGGGATCGCTGATCTGGATCTTCAATTTCATATCGCCGAAGCGCTGCGTCGCGACGTGCGGTTTGAACATCCTTTCCTCCAGCCGGATTTTCATATGGTGCAGCACCTTCAGCCACCCGGATGGAATGTGCGCGCGCAGACGGTCTTTTCGCACCGTCCAAGAATTGGGAAAATCGCTCATGCGCCGGAGGGCGGCTGTCCGCCGGCTTCCCGCGAGCGGAGCGGCCGCGCCGGGCTGCCGGCCCGAACCTCGTTGGCGGGAACGGATTTGGTGACCACCGACCCGGCACCGATGACCGCGCCCTCGCCGATGGTGACCCCTTTCAAAACGATGCACCGCGCGCCCAGCCAGACATTTTTTTCGAGGCGGATCGGCTGGATTTCATTCGGTTGGCGGTTGAGCGCGCGGTGCAT
>Ga0194039_1000245_pt1 | contig 35038 bp, 28 predicted proteins | sample JunL228m_MetaG_FD_148679 | JGI IMG/M metagenome (GOLD analysis project Ga0194039, IMG submission 148679) | Anoxic zone freshwater microbial communities from boreal shield lake in IISD Experimental Lakes Area, Ontario, Canada - Jun2016-L227-8m | ecosystem: Environmental > Aquatic > Freshwater >...
GTTTTTAATAATAACCAGATGAAAGGTACATTCTTGGGAGGGTGATTTTTCGGATGGTCAGGGGCGTGTGTAACTTCCTGAAAGCGGTAAAGATAAGAACTCCTAAGATATACAAGATTTCAATCGTTAATCTTTAGCATACGAGATCTGTCAAACTATAAGAAATAACAGTCAAAGCCAATAAATCCTTTCTGTTGACTAAATGGTTGCATGGTAAAAAATCATTCCTGGCAACTCAACGCATGTCAGTGCACCGCCCGTGCAAGCTCCAGTATCGATACCAATTTTTCCGTCTCTTATATACGGCTCCGAGAAATGTGTGTGCCCAAAAACAATTGTCTTGTTCCAGATATTCGGTGACCTATAGAATTGACTGCGTATCCATAGCATATCTTTTGGATTCTGATTCTGTAAAGGAACATTCGGGTGCAATCCGGCATGGACAAAAATAAAATCTTCTGTTTCGTAATATAGTTTTAACGACAAGAAAAACCTCATATGTTCAGGAGGCGGGTATTCACATCCGTTCTTTTTATAAGATCGCAGGGTGTGATTTCCTCCATTAGAAAAGAATAAATCCTGGTCGGTTCCTCGCAGGAAATCAAGGTACATCTGCTCATGGTTTCCCTTCAAGCAGATAACGCTCGCCAGTTTGTTCCGCAGACGCAATATCGTTTCCACAACCTCATAAGAATCCGGACCCCGGTCGATGTAATCGCCAAGAAATAGGAGGGTATCATTTTGTCCTATTGTGAATTTATTGAGAAGAGAATTCAGATGGGAAAAGCACCCGTGTAGGTCCCCGATTGCATAGATTTTCCCCATAACTGAAAATTACTCCATGAAAAACAATCGCTTTTAAGTTTATGCGAAGGCCCGACGCGAACCGAAATATTTGTCCTTTCCAGCAAAGAATGAAAAGGCAACTCACTGATGTGATGACGATTGCTCTTTATCTCGGTATTGTTTTTTCATTCCATTGATGATTCGTTTTACATCTTTCACCAGCCAATCCGGATTGATTAATCGCGCCTCCGCACCAAAGGAGAGGAGCCAGCCTGTCAATTCCGGTTCAGATGAGGCAGTGAAGGTCAGAATGACCGTGTCCTCGTCCTTTCTCGTAATCTCCTGATCCGGGCTCCAGACCCTTTCTACCACGTAGCAGGCTGACCAACCGGTGAATTCCACTTCCACTGTGAACGTTTCCTCCTTCATGACGCCGAAATGGCTGTTGAAGACCTTTTCAAAATCGAAAGTTTCCGGAGGCTCAAAGGTCCGGTCCGTCAGTTCCACGGCTTTGATCCGATGAATCGCCAAGAGGGGATCGAATTTTGGGGACCGGTAGCGTTCGCCGGGCGTCCGGGCCAATTGGGCATGAAGATAGATCGTATCGCGATGGGAAAACATCTTGAGGGGCTTAATGAAAAAGGTCTTGGCTGTTTTCCCCGCAATGGCCTGATAGGTCAGGCGACAGACCGCTTTTTTACCCATTGCTTCAATGAGGGTGCGAATCGCTTGGTCTTGGGGCGTATAGTCGATGGTTCCCGGTCGAAAGGCGGCAAAGTGGCAGGCAAAGGCATTATCGTCGTCCGGCAGGAGCGCCCGGCTCTTGAGAAGGGCACGGGTGGCCTCTTCATAAAGCGGTTTTCCCAGTAGATATTCCGTAAAATCCCGACACATCTGCAGGGTTCGGATCTCCATCTCCGTCATTGGGGTCAAGGGCAACGGCCTTGCCGGGCGCTTGATCCGGTAATATTTCCTGTTTCCCTGGAAAGATTCCTCAATATCCACAGGGTAGGCCATCCGGATGTCGTTCAATATACGCATGACCGTCTGCTTTGAGCAAGCTAATGACCGAGAGAGTTCCGTCAATGAATAACGCTCGCCGGAAAACATCAGCTTGACAAAAAGGCTGATCAATTTCTGTCCGTAACTCCGGTAAGGGTCCTTTTTTCCAGCCATCGGGCGACTCCCTTCTCATGGTTAGGTATTTTAGTGTCTATCCTTATCGCATTCCGTCGAAGACGGTCAATGGAAATCTCGATAATCGTGCCGCTATATGGAACGATGCCGTGGTACACTGCCTGAAAATTCATTCTTGAGGAGGGCAACTATATGAAAAACAGCGGACGGCAATGGATGAGGATCGTTTTCATGACGGTGATTATTATGACTGTGCTGTGGACAGACGCAAAGGCCTCCGAAACGGATTATCTCATCGTGCCAGGGAAATCCGTCGGCAAGATGAGAATCGGCATGTCGAAGATGGAGGTGTTGAAGCTTTTAGGGAAACCGACAGATCAGGACAAGACATTCTTACTCTATAAAGCGAAGCGTAACGACGACACCCTAAAAATATACCTGTCAAACAGCCGCGTTGCCCAGATAGAATTCAAATCAGCTTATTTTAGAACGGCGGATGGAATCTCAACGGCAAATTATAATAACGACAATAACGCAGGAAAGTTCAATAAGTTCCTGCTGCAATGGCTTTTTATCAATTCCAGATACGTCCACAAAGAAGGGGGCTTATCGTTTTACAGATCCAATGTGAATAGTATGAATGACGACTATCCGACTGTCACTTTGTGCATCGTATACAAAGGAACGAAACCGTTTCATGAACCCTTGTACTTGGATGAAGAACCGAATGGCGGATGGCGACCTGTGGAAGGCCCTAATATATGGTAATTAGTCGTGATACCTTTATTGCCTTGTGTACATGAATAATTTTATCAGCATGGGATTACGGAGAAACCGCAATGAAAACAAAAATTCTATTGATGACTATAGCATTATATTCTCTGATCATAGCGTTTACGCCTAACCATATTCTTGCTGAAAACGTTACAATGACCGCTGTCGGCGAATATGTCATGGGAGATCACGACACATACACGGAAGCAAAAAGGTTGGCGCTTCAGGATGCTAAACGGATAATGTTGGAAAAAATCGGGACCTATGTAGAAAGCAAAACGGAAGTAAAAAACGGCATCGTCAGTTTTGATGAGATTAAGCAATACACGGCCGGAATCGTAAAAGTTGAGGAAATTGGCGATGAGAGGGCAGTATTGGCAAACAAGGCCACGGTCGTCAAGGTTAATGTCAAAGCCACATTGGACGCCGATGCTGTGATCAAGCAGATCACAAGCTTCAGAAACAAAAAAGATGTTGAAGAGTTAGCTGTGAAACTGAATCGGGAAAATGATCGCTTGAGAAAAGAAATGGATCAAATGAGTCGGCAGTTGCGAATTATTGCCAATGAAAAGGAATTCAAGCATTTGAGGAAGCAGCGAGAGGAAATTCTCGATAAAATTGACGCCAATGAAAAGGGATTGACACTGGTTATCAGTGGGGAAGGCCTGTATGCGGAAGCAGCGCTCGATCGACAAAAAAAAGAGGAGAACAAGGAAAAAGTAAAAAAATTCTTAAGAGATATAGCTGCAAATTATCGATTGTCCGCATCGCCTCCCGAGATTGAAGATAATGGCGATGGAACGGCAAATGTGACGTTCGATGTCAAAGCAGGTATACCTGTGCATAGCCAACCGCGAATGTCGCATGGCTATGTAACAGAAATAGCTGGTGTTGATATTGCTGATATTTTATCGACAGGCTTAAATATTCAGAATAATACGATATCGAATAAAGAAATGGATATTTCGTGCCGGAATAATAAATGTAAAGAAATTATGGCGTTTATGGCAAATGAGGCAAAGAAGTTGGAGCTTTTTGTAAAGTTGGGTGAATTTGAAAAGATCGAAAAGTTAGCCTACCAGGCCCATATAGTTTATAAGTATCAAAAAAAATACAATATTAGAGTGTCGTTATCAGAGCTCAAATCATTATCACAACTGCAATTGAAGATTATTTACGATTCGCAAGAATATGGGCAGCAGAAACCACAGGGAAGACAAGATGCCGTTAGTCATTCGTCATGGGAAGAGACGGGCGCGAATTGGTTCGGCATAACGATTAAGGAAGATAAACCATCACCCATATTAAGCATGTTAATTAAAGCCGATTCTTCTTTCATTATTACGCAGCTAAGGGCGGGAAGTCTTGCCGATACGGCAGGACTGAAAGAGGGGGATGTAATCAACGAAATTAACGGAAAGTACCTTTCTTCTTTAAGGCAATACAGGGACGGCATTCTTTTGGGGATACAACAAAAGAAGATTAAATTTACAGTCAGACGTGGAATCAGATACTTACCTATCGTAATCGGCACCGTTCAACAAAATGAAACCTCTACGGGAGGGTATAAAAAACCTCGCAAGGCAAAAATCCTATACTGATACCAATGCGAATGGGATCGCGGTGGGAAGTTACCGCGGGGAACAAGCAATAGATTAATAAAGCGGGGCTGTTCATGTCATCCTTTGAAGACCATTGCTGGGAATCCACCCAGCTTTTCGGGAAACCACATGCAGAAGTGCACCAATGGCTGGATGAGTTTGCGGGCAGTAGCCAGTGCGGATATAGACACAGAAGGGTGCGGCACCATGAAGAAGGTATCCGCAGAGCCGTTCAGTATTTTGGCATCGAAGCGGGAAAAGTCGCTCGGCAACACATCATCGCCGATTTGAAAGAGGAAGGCTGGACCGAAAAGGACAGATTCCCGCAGAATGAAGCAGACTTTATAAGGATAGGATTTTTCTAATGGTTGTTTGTTACGATTCGTTCGGGCAGCGTTCTACCGGCTTACCAATGGTCATCTGGATCGGAGATCCTTGGAGTCGTTGGGCGAGGCATAATTTCAAGCCACGGCTGAAGGTTGCGACCGATTATTTTCACTACTACTGGCGTTGTCACCGGACCATTTCATTTTATGTCCATCCGCAGTATGTGAAGATTGCCGGTAAGAGATTTAGCGAGTATGAAGGTGTGAGACGCAGGCTGACCGAAGAGGATAAGCAATATGTTCTTGATTTTATTGCCAGGAACTGGGAACCGATGGTTCTTTATTGGTACGGCTTCCTGGATACGATGGACTTGATCGAGAGGATCAAACCGGTAGCCATTCGGCCGGATCATCCTTACCTGATGAACGTCCAGAAATACACCTTGAGTAATGAAGAAAGAGGGTCTTTCGAAACATTGCATCGGATCGTACAAGAGGGTCCGTGAAATGGCCTGTCGCCTTCATCGCAAACAGGCCCACCTTGAAAGGATGGATTGATGCGTTATCTCGGCATTGTTGAAAAAAGGCATGGAGGCCAGATCATTCTTGAAGGCTATGGCCGGGAGAAAATAACGGAAGATGATGATCAGACTACCGTTGAGGCCGTTGAGATCGAAGGTGCGGTCGTGCTCGTCCCGGCGCCTGTCGACCGTAAACGTCTTGCTCAAATCGAAAGGCTCGCCAGTCAATCGATTCACGACCACCGAACAACCCTGGAGAAACTTGCCCGTTGAACTGGATTTCATCGTTTGAATTGCTTGTGATTCACGAAAAAGTGATCGAAGAAACAGGCGGCAATAAAGGCGTGCTAAATTTCGGCAACCTCAAAGCCTCTGTATCGAGACCCTTTGCGGCTTTTGGCGATCAAGAACTATTCCCCTATTTGACGGCTAAGGTTGCCGCACAGATCCACGCGATTTCCTCATATCATCCTTTTGTTGACGGCAACAAACGCACCGCCCTGGTTGCTGCCGATGTCTGTCTGCGCCTCAACGGTTATCGTCTTGCCAATTCCGACGATGTTGAAGCATTTTTCTGGAGCATCGCCCGGGGGGAGCAGTCGGTAGAGGACATTGAATCATGGGTAAAAAATCAGTCCAAGCAGTTGATCAACCGGAATCGAACGTGATCCTGGTGGCCCCATAATCGAACCATTGAAAGGAAAATAACTTATGATACCCGAGACCATCACCGAGCAGCATGTTGGACCAGCGGGAGCGAGCGTACAGAAACCTACGGTTGTGATGTAATCTCCCGTTTTGCCCCGACATATTTATAGAGTGTAGGTTTGGAAATACCCATCATTTGGCAAATCTGGGAAATTGTGTGCTCCTTCTCGTCGTATAGCTTCACTGCTAGAGCTCTTTTGTCGAGATCCAACGCCCTCGGTCTCCCCCCTCTTCTGCCACGTGCCCTAGCAGCGGTAAGTCCCGCCTGCGTTCGCTCTCGGATCAGGTTACGCTCGAATTCAGCTAGGGCTCCAAAGATATGAAAGATCAGTTTTCCCGAACTCGAAGACGTATCGATAGCTTCATGCAAACTTTTAAGACTGATGCCCTTCGATTCGAGAAGTGTGACCATCTCGATAAGGTCCTTAAGTGACCGGCTGAGGCGATCCAAACGCCACACCACAAGAACATCACCATTCCTTGCATATTCTAACGCTAACGTTAACCCAGGACGCTCAGCTTTTGCGCCACTTAACCGATCTTCCGTAATACGTTCACACCCGGCCTGGGTAAGTGCATCCCTCTGGAGATCCAGATTTTGATCATCAGTAGAAACTCGTGCGTAACCAATTAGCATGTACATCCTCAGCAAAGTAAAGTTAACTTACCCGTTATATGATGAGTTCTTTTTACATTGATTTATTTACCAAGATAATTTACCCTTTGCAAGGGTAAATTGGATGGTTTTTCGACTTTTCCCTTACGGTAAAGAAAACCTCCGTTTTATTTACTGAAGATATCAAAATGGTTGCCGTATTTAATATGGTTTCAGAAAATATGTCCCCATCCAGGAGAAAGCGTTATCAGCAGATTCCCCTGCCACAGGAATTTTCCGATGAGGAACTGGCCAGGGACTGGACGCTGACAGAGCATGACCTTCAGGAGATCGGCAAATACAGGAAGATTTCCCGCCTCTATATATCTGTTCAGATTTGCTCGATCCGTCTTTATGCCCGCTTCCTTAACGGAGTGGACGTTCTTTCTCCAAGGATAGTCAATTATCTCAATGGGCAATTGGGGTTATCTCCGTCGCTAACCATTAAGCTTCCTGACAGGGAAGCCACTTACATCGAATACAGAAAGAACATTCTTAGCCACCTCGGATTCCGGAAATTCGATGCCGACGCACAGGCGGTCTTGCAGGAATGGCTTGAGCGGCATAGCGGTCAAGGCGTTATCCCTGATGACCTCTTCAAGCGGGCCGAAAGATATCTCCTTTCAGAACGGGTAGTATTGCCCGGTGCCTCTGTCCTTGAAAGGATGGTGGTCGGAGTTTGCCTGACCGCCCATGACCAGATATTCGAAGAAATATACAGACATCTTTCTCCGGAGGTTATCCAATCCATTGACAAACTGCTGATTACGCCGGCAGGCGAACAGCGCTCATTTTTTTATCAGCTTAAGGAGTATCCTCCTGCGGCAAAAGTGAAGTCGCTTAGGAATTATCTGCAACGTTACCGGACATTGACCGAAACAGGCATTAATGACATAAAGTCGCTGTTTATCGAGTCTGCTTTTCAGGATTATCTTTACAAACTGGCCAAGGGTTACAATGCAAGAGATATTAAACGTTTTAAGGATCACAAACGTTATTCCTTAATGACCTGCTTTCTCCTTGAAACCCGGAAAGTCCTTCTTGATCACCTTGTCAAGATGCATGACCAGTATATTATGGACATGTGCCGGCATTCCGGGGAAGCACTTGAGAAAAAACACAGGGAAATCCGCAAGAAGCAGAAAAAGGCCGTTGATACAGTCGTTGGCACAACCAGGCTATTTCTTGACTGGCCCGATGATGAGCCCATTTACAAAAGGAATTTACTGAAAGGCGATGATGAAAGGAAATTGAGGGAGTCAATCGACGATCTTAATGTATTCAGAAGACTTGAAGAGCGTGGATACGGTGACCAGCTGCAGGCCAGATACCCCAGCCTCCGTAAATACTTTGCAGAATTCATACATCTGCCTTTTGCCGCCGAGCAAGGAAGTAATGATTTGATGAAAGGTATAGAAATGCTCAGAAAGCTCGATTCCGGCGAGCTGAAAAGACTTCCTGATGATGCACCTTTAACTTTCGTTCCGAAGGAGTTGAGACGGGCATTGAAAGACTATTCCGGGAACATCGCCCGTAATGCATGGGAGCTGGGGCTGGCCCTTGCCATCAAGGATGCACTGCGATCCGGCGATCTTTATTTGCCTCAGAGCAGACAACATGTATCTTTCTGGAATCTTATGCTCGATGAAGCACGTTGGCGTGAAACAAGGGCATCCTCTTTTGTAGAACTCAACCAGCCTCAACCCCAGGATGTGAAAGGAATCTTGGTTCAGCAGTTTGATAAAGCGGCTGCAGAAGCGGGTGGAAAATTCGGCTTGGATGATTTTGCAAGGATGGAAAACGGCAGGCTTCGACTGAAGCATGAAGATAAGGCCGCCATACCGATTACTGTTATAAATCTTCAGAAAGTCATTGATTCGAGCATGCCCTCCATAAGGATTGAGAACCTGCTGATGGAAGTGGACAAGCTCACAAGATTTAGCCGCCATTTCGTGCCCATCCAGCAGCATAACACAAGGCCAAACAGTTTTTATAAAACCCTTCTTGCCGCAATCATCTCACAGGCCACCAATCTTGGTGTCGTTTCCATGAGTTCAAGTGTCAAGGATGTTACCGTTGACATGCTGCGTAATGTTCTCCAATTCTACATCCGTGAAGAAACGCTGAAAGCCGCCAGCGCTGAAATAGTCAACCAGCACCACCATCTGCCATTCAGCGCCATCCACGGTTCAGGGACGATTTCATCATCTGATGCTCAACGCTTCAAGGTAAGGGCAAGTAGCCTGTTGGCGTCTTACTACCCCAGGTATTACGGCTATTATGAAAAGGCCATAGGAATTTACACTCATGTTTCCGATCAATATTCGGTGTTCAGTACGAAAATCATTTCCTGTAGCCCCCGCGAAGCATTGTATGTTCTGGACGGCCTGCTGGAAAACAATACAATCCTCAAAATCAAAGAACATACGACTGATACACACGGTTATACCGAGATCGTCTTTGCGCTCTGTTATCTGCTCGGTTACTACTTTATGCCCCGTATCCGTGACCTGAAGGATCAGCAGTTATATCGGGTTGATAGAAACGTGAATTACGGCGAGTTAAGGCCATTGCTCAACAAGACAGCAGACCTGGATATTGTTGAGGAGCAATGGGAACCAATGATCCGCGTCGCCAAGTCCCTCATTGACAGGACATCACCGGCACATGTGATTGTCCAGCGGTTAACCAACAGTTTTCCATCTGACCGTTTGTCCAAGGCGTTCACAAACCTTGGCCGGATAATCAAAACAGAATATATCCTGCGGTATATCACCGATCCGGCGCTAAGAAGAACAGTGCAGCTACAGCTTAACAAGGGCGAATACCGGCACAAGCTGCCACGCTGGATTTTCTTCGCCAATCAGGGCGAGTTCAGCACTGGAGATTATGAAGAGATCATGAACAAGGCAAGCTGTTTAAGTCTTGTTTCCAATGCAATCCTGTACTGGAATACAATCAAAATTAACAGCATTGTCGAGAGCCTCAAACGGCAAGGTGATGTAATTGAGAATGATACACTGTCCCATATTTCTCTACTGCCATACAAGCATGTTCTGCCAAACGGGACATATTTTATTGATGAAGATCAGGTAGGGGGTTTCGTACAGAAACCTACGGTTTCGAAATAATTTTTCAATTCATAACCGTAGGTTTCTGTACGCTCGCTCCCGCTGGTCCATGTTCTCAAAGCTATTGCTGACATAAATGAGAACGGCATTCGCAAGAGCAGAACTTCGACCAAATATGTTCTACGCCATGACGGACGGCATTATCCTCCGAAGTACATCATATCGCTTGCCAACAAATTTGCGAACGGGGCAGAACTTCTTTCATCGCAATTCAGCGGTGGCAGGGAAGTCAACAATTTCTTGGGGAAACTTGGCTTTCATGTCGAAGCGTTTACTTCTCCATCTTATCGGATTCTCAATAATTCCCGTAGCAAAAATGTTGCGTCGCGGCACACCAAACCATTGCTGGCCATAGGGAAGAAACCGCATCTAAAGGCCGACATGATCCGGGTAGCAACGGTTGTCGTCGCTTCAGATGGAAATTATGACAACAAAAGCAGGCTCACACTCATGCGCAAGGTAGTGCATGAAGCTGCTGGAATTGCCGACATGATCATCTTCCCTGGGGGCTTTTACACGACAAAAGGCCGACCATCAACTCTTTTTGAATCCTTTGCTGAACAGACGCGTGAACTGATCACATCGGTGAAACACGAGATCATCGTTTGCTTCGGAATAGACGGAAGGGCCACCAAGGATCAAGTAAAGGATCAGATAGCAGTTGCTATTGGATCTAACGGCGTAATTGCATCTGCCAGGAAATATCATCCCACAGATGAAGAAGATGGTTTCATTGATGTCGCTCCTGACCCATTTATTGGCGAGGGCAAGTATTCAAGGATGTTTGAGATAGCTGGGAGACGTGCGTTTCTGGCCGTATGTTACGACAGCTTTGGGATTAGGCAGAGGTCCCTATCAAACCCAGACATAGGCATAATCATCAACCTCGTGCACAAGTTCAATCCGAAGGGTGAAGGTAGTTCGAGCGAGGGATACTTCGCTAAGCATGGCTTTGCCGGCTCTTCAAGGGAATGGGGTTGCCCAACATTTGGTGCAGCAGTTTTCTTCAACAGGACCATCCCGCCGAGATGGCCCACTGGGGTACTCTGGAATCAAGGTGTAAAGGAAATAAAATACTGGAAGTATTCAGACAATCCCCTGGAACCCTCGCAAGAATTCGAGATAGAGAACGTAACAGAGAAAGCAATTGTGAAAGTTTATCACCTGTGAGATGGATAGCAAAATTATGGAGAATTATTTATGAGCGACAAAGTAACCTGGAAAAAATTGAAAGGCACATCCGTAGAAGATTTTGAAGCATGGATAAGTGGAATGGATTATGCGCCCTATGTATATGATCCCGTGCTTCAATCAATTGATTGGGTGAAGGATCTCACCGCCGCAATCAAAAAAGTAAGCCCTATGGTAGGCGAAGGAGCAGAGATTGAATATTTGTATTGGGATAAACTGAGCAGTTGGGAATTCATACTTAACTGTTTTTCGATTGCCAGGGTGTTTGGCGGTATAACAGTTACCGATAAAAAGTTTAACTGGGAAAGCGCCTTTGAGCAGTTTAGGCATTGGGTTGACTCGAGTCAAAATCATCCCCATACAAGGGAATTCTATCTAAGCGGTACCGGCTTTTTCTATGATATGCACCAGTTCTTTAAAGATAACCGCAAACTCAGCGACCCTAAAAAGTTGGCAAAGGAAGTATTGGTGTATAAAAAATAAGCTGAGACGCGATTTCCTCACATCTTACGGGAAGGAGTCACAGATTCTTCTGATGGTTGTGTGCTATGATTCGTTCAATCAAAATTTTTACCGGTTTGCCAATAGTCATACGGGCCGAGCATTGCTGGGAACGATAGCAGGCTTCCATCGGCATCTATCTGCCCCCGGCGCCTGCCGCATCGACGCCAAAGAAAACATCAGAGAAGCCGGCATGAGTAGACCCGAAACTTTTTGGCGGTCGTGTTATTCGTTTATGATATAGACAATGCCAACATGGACACCGGCAAGAAATACAAGTGAGCCTTGGAGCCCTCTCGATATCACGAATGAAGGAGAAATGAGATGCTACCAAGTTATCAAGGTGAGTTGGATGGTCTTTGCGGGCCGTATGCAATTGCAAACGCCCTTAAAGAATGTGGCAGTCTAACCCAAGAACAAAAAGCAAATATCTTCAAATTAGCATGTGAAACACTTAGCAAGCGGCGCTGGCCGGAGGTATTGTGGGAGGGCACTACATTCGGAGACATGCAACGAATGATCAGGGCGTGCCTGGGAAATATCAATCATATTCAAGTCCGCTATCCGTTTGTGCGCAGTGCCCCGCAATCAAACGATGACTATTGGGAAAAATTCGATTCCATTTTTAACGATCAATCTGTGATGTGCGGGATTATCGGCCTGACCAAACCTTCCGAACACTGGATAGTGGTGAGCCGAAACGGCCATCGCATCGACTTCACCGACTCGACGGCAGGACAACCATATCTACGGAAGAATCGACGATCCTTGATCGCAGGCTTAAGACGAAAAAAATCAAGTCAATGGTTAATTAACAGAAAAGAACTCATTGTTTTTTTAAAACGAATCAGATGATGATATATAATTCGCAAGCCCTATGCATGTTTTCTTTTGCCAAAATCGAGACGCTCGCCCGCCAATCGATTCACGACCACCGCACGACCCTGAAGGGACTTGCCCATTGAACTGGATTTCATCGTTTGGAATTATAAAAGATCATGGACAATTCCACCTACCTATCAATATTTTGAAAGTGTTTTTGCGAACGTCTTGTTGGAAAAGTCCGGTCCCTTGGTAGATACTTTGGTGCTGGAGGTCCTGACAGTTGGGGCATCTAACGATAACTGCGGCACTCCGCCCATCATCCGGCGGAACTGTTCGACCCGATCAACAACCACTTGAGTCAATCGTTCGCTACGAGTGCCTGCGAGATAGGGGTAAAAATAGATCGGAGATGTATTCTCTCTGGATGCCAAAGAATTAAGGCGGCGTATACGGCCGTTCGCTTGCAGCAGAACCTCGGGACGATACGGAAGCTCATAGTGGACAAGCAGTCGGCAGTAACGGTGCAGGTCGATTCCTTCGGAGTCCTGGGCTGTCAGGACCAGAGCCTGCGGGTGGAATGGGGAGTTGAATAGAATTCTGTAGAACCATGCGCGGCGTCCTTGCAAGTCTGCCACAGCAGGAATGGACAACGCTTCGTTCCCCGTATCACTTCCGTCCGTCTCAGGTTCCTCGCCATTTCCAGTAAGCCTGCGTAAAGCTCGCTTGTACCTTTTGAATGTGTTGAAGAGTTCATCCCACTCATTTTCTTCCGGCTTGTGGCCGCCTATTGAGAATTTGAGTCGTTGGATCGGAGGCTTTGCGACAGTGTCTTCAGAGCTTGCCCAAGGTACATGTTTATGCCATTTCTTCCAATGCGCCTGAGTCTCCTCTGACCTCCAGAACGTAGTATCTTCGGCTGCCAGCTTCAGCACCTCCATGACTGCTTTTCGTGTCGTGTGATGTACGCAGAATACGACAAACTTCTCACCCTTTTTGAAGCAACGCACCGCAAAGTCACGCAATTTCTGTTCCATAGGTCCAAGTCTTTCGGAAGCCACAATACTCCTGAGCTGTTTACAATGATACAGGATTGCTGCGTCGGATTGGTCGAACTTGTCCTCATTGAGCCAATGGCCAATCGCACTACGCGCGTACGGCGCAACCAGTGTCTGAACGTTTCCCCTCCCCTCCCCGCAGCCCCCCTCTTCTTCTCGTCGCTGGCGGTTAAGTGCATGAAGCCTTTCGGTGTGGATGATAAGCCTCCGAGTCTCGTCATCATCAACCTGGATTGGTTTATGGTGCAACGTCGAACCAGGGTTTTTTCCCAATTCTCCCGGGCTCGGTAAATCCAAATCACCAAGCACGTGGATCGGCGGCTCGCCGAGCATTTTCCGCTCGTCCTTTGATATTGATTCAAAAGAATGACGGATTAGCCAAGGATGCAATCCCTTCTCACAGTCAGTCAGAAGGCTGGCGAGTTCCTGCGGGTTTTGCTGCTCGGACCTCGCTCTCGCCGTTGCATATTTTTTGACGTTCTCCACCACTCTTTTTTTGGTGCAGCCCACGGCTTTGAGCATTGACACCAACTTTGCCGGGTCCTTTCCAAACGGTGTTGCGGTAAGCAACACCATAAATTCCGCAGTATGTCGCTTACTCAGCTTTTCCAATCGATCAAGGCCCCGGTGCGCCTCATCCACGATTAGAAGATCGCATTTCCACTTGGTCTTTAGTTTTTTGTTGAAGAACTCGTCATGAGTGACCAGCATGATTTTGCCAGTTGCGAGGTTTGTCCCTTCTGCTCTGAATCGGACCCAAGAAATCTCTGATCCGGGATGCAACCTCTTCCAATCGCCAGCCATGTTCCCACGCACAAAAAGCCCAGGGTGTGGATCATTACCATACCAGCGCTCAAACTCCTCCGACCACTTCTGGCGCATCGTCGGATTCGGAACGGAGATCACTACTTTGCCCTTCGCCGAAGCGACGGCGATGGCAACCAGCACCGCTACCCAGGTCTTTCCCAGGCCCACATCGTCGGCGAGAATGACGCCAGGATTGCGCGCTTGATAAGAGGCAAGGATCAGGCTTGCGGTTTTGGCCTGCCTGGTTATGGCGTGATTCTTTACACCGCCTTTGTTGGGCCACGGCGAAGATAAGCTGCCTTTCTCCAGAAAACTCATCCAGTTATCCTTGTTCTTCCACAGCACGCGCTTTTTCACATCCTGCCTCCACCCATCCATACCAGAAGCTCATTGCTGGCCAGTTCAAACCCGAGCCTCTCCTCGCCTTTGCAGTGATCCATGAACCATTCCAACGCTTCCAGCAGCTCGTTTCCGGCAGCAACGCGCCGGGACAGCGCTTTTTCCTTTCGGTTCCAGCAGTCAATCGTGCTTATCATTCCCATGGCGCGCTCGACCCAGGGTACTCTGTACTCCCCGGCGCGTTTGAATTCGGGATTCCAGCCATACTGTCGAAGGGTCCAGCTATGACGAGCGCGCTCAAGATCAGCATCGTGCGGAAGCGTGTTGGAAACAAGATCTGCTAAAGGCTCGATAATTGGCACTGTGCATTCAGAATCTGGACCGGTACCAGATGCATACAGCCAACGCGAAGTAGTCGGTGGCCTGTCGAATCGATGGGTTGATGAATTGTCAGTGCTGTCGATGCACTGTGTAAAATCAGCCATCACTTTTTCATCAGCATCCAAGAGTTTCAAGACAATTTGCTTCCAATCGCGAGGTGCAGAAAACTCGATGACGACATCCGATTTGTCCCATCTTGCATACAGGTCGAGCCTGCTTTTTGTTTCGTACTTGGGCGGATCTGTTATGTAGGCATCTTTGGCAGTCAGATCCTTGGTATCAGGGTCGAAATAGACACCGCCCGGATCCTTGACAAGCACGTTCAGTTCGAAATTGCTCGACCAGGCTGCCTGAGAAAGGTTGCTGGATCCGAGGACGGCAAAGGCATAATCCCGGCGTTTCGGATGAGGGTCCCATCCGGCGATAACCTTCCCGTGCGGCAGGCGTTCTTTCGCTTTCTCAACGTATTTGGAAAAAGACAAAGCACCGATCGAACAGTGGGAATCGTGCTCAAGAAGAGTTTTGGCAGTGGTTGTAGGAAGCACCATCTCTCGCCACGCAGGCGGCAAGTCCTCAGCTCGCGGCCAGTGCAATCGAAGGGAGTTTGCATAAAAATTCACCATAAGATGTGCAAGCCATTTTTTGTTCAGTTGGCCACACTCGAAGACTTGGGCTTGAAGGTTATATGAGAATCGCTTGTTGCGCACGAGGTCCATTTCATCAAGCGCAAGCTTAACACCGGCGAGTGCGTCCGTTTTTTTAGTCGGAATTACGGGGACAAGGGATACATCCGGCGGCCACGTGCAATCGCTGAGAGATTTCTTCCATTGCCCAACATACGTGATTGCCTTCTTGCCGTGAATCGTCGTCGTTTTCGCGAGCCGATCCAAGAATGTTTTCAACTTTGCAGTTTGCTTGTCTTCTACATCACGTTTACTCCTCTCCAGATCGGCAGTCCAGAGACATTGGATCTGCCCTGAGAACCCTCCTTCCGTCAGATTGCATGAGCCGACGGCGATACGGATGTGTTTAGGGAACTGAAGAAGCCACAATTTTGAGTGCTGTATGCCGTCAGGTACGCGGACAGGGTAAACGTGGCCACCAGCGGCCTCGAAAAACACAGATCGATTGCGGGCGCCTTGCCAGTGGCCAGCATCCACGAAAACGGCCACTGGCGTCCGGGCCAAATGCCCCTGGAAAGCTGCATACCATTCTACGGTTCCCTCCTCTTCGCTCATCCCGAACAGCCGGGGAAGCAATGAAAAGGCAAGAAAGTTTGTGTCCAGAGTAAACGTAGTTAGCAAAACAGCCTCCGGAGGCTGCCCGTCGCACTCCCAGAACGACTCCCAGTCACTGAAGCGCCATTTACTCTTACTCATCAGAAACCTCTTTTGAGTCTGTGTCGTATAGCGGATACTCGGATCCAGCAATTTTGGGCTGAAGCTGACTACCCAGTCGCCATAGAGCCTTAAAGCGATAGTTGTAGGCAGAACGAACCTTTGAGGTAGAGACGCGGATGTATGATGAACCGGAGCGCTCGAGCCACCGTCGCCCTGTGCTGGACAATCCCGCATGGTGTTGGAGAAGTGCTTTGACTCCTTCCTGCCGCAAGCTACTGGCAAGATCAGCAACTATTTTCCAGTCGGCATTTGGCAAATTCGGCATGGCCTTCAGAATAGGTCCAAAATCATGCTGCGGAATTCTGACTTCCTTTCCCGGTGTAGTTGCTTCCAGAGCCTCGGCGAAGACTGTTAGACATTCCATAGTGAATCTGTCGAACCAGCCGAAATGGGGATGTTTATCCCATAAATTGCCGAGAGTCCTTAGCGTGGCCAGTCGGCATTGGCCATTATCATCCGTCCCAAATATTTTTAGTTGGAGGATTTGGACCTCTCTCTGCTTTATGGGCTCGCCCTCACGCCGAGGCAGCCATCTCGGATCGTTGCATTCAGCAAGCTTGACCGGTTTGTCGCCCCAGAAATTAACTTTCCATGGAACGAGCTCCGCGAGTTTCCACCCATCTTCAGTCAAGGTCCAACCGTCATCATCGGTGAGCCGGGCGCTGATGAGGAGCGAGCGGTAAGAACCGTAAGGCCCGTAGAAGCGGTAGCGACGCGGCCAACCGGTGGAGGCAAGCTTTTGGCCCGGCAGTTGGCGTCCCTTGTCTACACCCTTTGTCTTGGCAAAGATCAGGATGCCGCGTTCCCACTGGCTCATTCTCTCGTATCGCTCTTCATCATCGGTGCTGCGAATCCCCGATAGACCCTTACAGAGCAGCGTCAACCAGCGGCCGTCATACTGCCGGGATGTAATACCAGGGACCAATTCATCGGCAATCCGATCCGCTATCCACTGGAAACCAAGGGGGTCCATCATCCGCAAGCTAAGCTTAGACCATGGTGTTGACACGACAAGACAGGATTTGCTGACCATGGCAGATTCCTTTTCCTTTATCGTTACAAATTTTCATATAATACAGATATATACTACATGAATGTGTGGCAGGATTTATCAAAATTAACCATAATCTATCTCCCTGAGCATCGCGAGCACCGATTCGTTGCCGAGCAGATTCATCATGGCCGTTTTCATCGACCGACCGCCTCTAAGGAATCCGCCGGTGTCAAAAATTTACCCCTTCCAATACCTGACCGAACAGATTGCCGAAATCGCGTCAGTCGCCGGTGACAAAAATATCGACCCTGGAGGGCCGCGGCAAGCACGGGCGCATCCTTTGCCGCCAAGGGTAGCTGCGCCGCCCGGATAACCCATTGGGGATGCGGTTCCGGAAGGATGTCTACCTGTTGCATCAGCATGCTCAGATCCGCGAATTTGTCCGGCGCCTTTTTCAGTATATTCCTGACGGCCTCCTCATGGGCAAAGGTGGATGTGTAGAGAGAACATTTTCCAGCAGCCAATCGGAACAATCCCCTGACAGGCCTTAGACGTTGTAGGCGGCTGTGAAAATTACGTTGGCAGCGAGAAACAGTTTCATTTTTTCAAGACGCGATCAAGCAAGGACGCCTGTTCCGGCGTCATCCTGTCTTCTTCCAGGAAGGAGGCGATCCGTTCATCGCTGTAGATCAAGATGGGGTAGACGCCCGCCTGTAGCAGAATCGCCTTGGGTAACGAAACCTGCCCTTTCTTTCCTAATTTGACCAGTTGCAGCTCTTTTCTCCAGGAAATACATTTTCCGGAAATCAGGATTATGGGCAGTGATACCCATTGGGACGTCTTATTGCAAGATAATTATTGCGTTTAGCTTGTCTCATTGAGGCAATTCAAATTTTCCGCTTTTTCTATCGCTTTTTTCATCATTTTATGCTACAAGATTTTGCACATCAATATTGCGTAAAACGGAGGCGTAAATATGCTCTCGGCGTTACATCAGGAAAAGGTACGGATTAACATCCAACTCCCGCCGGATATCAAGGAAAGGCTCATCCAGGCGTCATCCCGGCAGGGCAAAAAGATTTCGGCCCTAGTGCGGGAGTCGATTGAGGAGAAATTGAATCACCTCGACCAACAGGTCTTCGGTGAACAGATGAAAGCCGCCTATCAGGGTCTGGCCGAGGAAAACATCAGGATCTGTGAGGACTTCAAATTTTCTGATGCCGAGAATCTTCCCGAGGTCAGCCTATGACCATGATCCAAGTCAGAAGAGGAGAAATCTATTATGCTGATCTCGATCCAGTAGTGGGGAGTGAAACCGGCAAAACCAGACCGGTGCTGATTATTCAGAACGATGTCGGCAATCTGTACTCGCCCACGACCATTATCACTGTTATTACCGAATATTCAGAAAAAAAGGCGAGTTATCCTATTTGCGTGGTCGTCGGCAAGGACGTCGGCTTGAAAAAGGATTCCATCGCCAACCTCTCACAGCTCCGCACCATCGATAAAAGACGCTTGGTCGGGTCGAAGCTTGCCGAGCTGCCGGACGACCTGATGGAAAAAGTGGACGCGGCGTTAAAAAACAGCCTGGCGATCAAGTAAATGTCATGATATGGGTGCCGTCTTACGATTTTTTACGGTTTCGTCATCTATGAGGGATTAAACTATTCAATCGCCACCTCCTTACTGAGTAGAAGCCGGAAATCAATCTCCCTGAATTGTTTCGCCAGTTCGATCAGCCTATCCTTGATGGCGTCTATCCCACGACCGGAAAATTCGTTTTCTTGGATTTCTGATAACATGAGCAGTTCGAAGGCCGTCGATTTAAGCCAGTCCACATCATTTTTGTAACCCAAAATTGCCAGCGCTTCTGTCTGCTGTAAGAAACGCTTCAGATGGCGTTTGTCAGTATCGAACGTCGAGCATGAAGCAAAGATGATGATTCGATTCTGACATTTTCCTTGCAGAACACCAGCCAGATCATCCAGATTACAATCATGTTGTCCAAGACAAATGCTGAATTCCTCTCCGTGGGAGGCAAGGTAGAGGATCGGATACGCGTCATATTTCGTCTGTGTCCATTTTTTCAGATAAAATTCAAGCTCTTCTTTGGTGGCGCAATCCCGATAGATGTAATCAATTTTGTAATTCATCCGCAGTAACTCAAGAATCGGTCTTATTGTGGACGGCTTCTGCAGATCGTTGTCCCAACTCCCTTCCAAACAGAATATTCCTTTGGTCTGGTAATTCTTACGCATTGGTTCACCTCGCAGCTAAATATTTGTAATCCTTGAAAGACAATATAAGAGGAAAATTTCTGCACGTCAATAAGAAACGCATAAATCGTACCGCAATATGGAACGGTCAGGTGCTATACTATAACCAAAAGGAGATGCAGCGGAGGCTTGGATCGGTATACTCACGGAGGCCATGAAATTTGAAAAAAGCATGTCCTATGAACAACAGAAGAGAATTAATGAATTTCTCTACTGACACAGAAGAGATTCTGAGGAACTAAAGCAATCATGGATTGTCAGTCTTTCGATAATTACAGTGCAAAGGGAGGAACTTATGAAACGAGAAGACCTAATTAAGGCGACAGACAAGGCAAATAACATCTTCAAATCTATAATGGATAATTATTCGGGCTTGAAGGGGTATTTAGTTTTCTCATCGCCCCATGGCCAGTGTGAACTGACAAGCGATCCATTGCAAATATTAATAGAATTTCCCACGATGATATCCGAGTCAGAATTCAAAGACAAAGGAATAGAGTTGCTTGAAACATTTCAAAAACTTGAAGCAGAGCTAAAAAATGCTTCCAAGGGAAATATGAAAGCAGAGATTGAGAAGAATCTAAAAAAGACATCGAATCTCTTGGCTCCCATTCTTGAGAAAATCGAGGTTAAAGAGGACACCTTCATTGAAGTCAGATTCAGCAGGCCGATATTGGATCTTATCTTCAAAATGCAAAAAGATCCGCTTGTCTCGCAAGTACATACCCCTCAAACCCAAGCGTCGATACGGATTGTGCTTGGTACCCTGAGAGAGTTGGCACAGCAATCAAAAATTCTGGGCGATGATAAAGAATAAAACCGATAGCCATCCGACTGGATCATTCTTACCTGATGAACGTTCAGAAATACAACTTGAGTAATGAAGAAAGAGGGTCTCTCGAAACATTGCATCGCTTCGCAAGAGAGGGACCGTGACATGGCCTGTCGCCTTCATCGAAAACAGGCCGGTCTTGAAAGGATGGATTGACGTGTTATCTCGGCATTGTTGAAAAAGACATGGCGGCTAGATCATTAAGGATATGCAAGTGAGCACGGGTTTAATTGTCAAAAGAACTGGAAAGGCGGGGAGACCATGAAATTTAGGAAACACTTTGATTATTCAGGAGCGGTGTCTTGCAATCCCGACAAAAATGAACGCTTTGTCATACGCAACTGCGCAGTTTACCTTGATCGGCTGCTTGGTGCTTATCCATTATTGGTGGACCGTGAAACGATCAAGCTGCTGGCATGGGTCCTGGGACCGGAAATGATCAGCCTGGGACAGGTTCTTTTGGAGCGGATGAGCAAGAAGGAAAAGCAAAAATATGACCCGGATGTCGAAGAAGACATTCTCGATCCTGACGAGGCGCCTGATTCAATCTGCCGCATTCTCAGGCGATCAGGGAAAAAGCTTACGACGTCTTTCATAGCTGCCGTGCGTGATGCCCTGGCACAGCGACACAAGGCTCTTGCATATTCCGGCCATAGCGACACCGAGAAAAAATTGAATGTCCTTGCGAAAATGTTCTGCCTGTCGGACCAGGAACATGTTCTTGTCGAGTTTCTCTACATCATTTCTGCTTGGCAGCAGGAGGAGGACTATTTCGTGGATCATCTGCGTTGCCAAGATATTTCCGGCCGGCGCTATTTGAAAATGATCCTGCAGATGACCGACCGGGAAATGACAGACGTCCTTTCCGGAACGCTTGCACGAATTGAATTCTATGAAATGAACAGACATTCATTCTGCATAAATGATGATTTTCTGGCCTTTTTCCAGAAACCGTCGAATGAGTTGCTGGCGAAGAATTATTTCGTCCGCTTTTCCCGGAAAACCATCCCGTTGGGCAATCATCTGATCGATCCGAAGGTGACAGATAATATCCTGAGCCTCCTCAGAGCCAAGCGGGAATCGTCGAACCACATCCTGCTTTATGGGCCGCCGGGTACGGGGAAAACGAGTTACGCCCTCGGACTGGTGCATAAGTTGGGGATTCCCGCCTATGAGATCCTGCGGGAGGAGGGCAATACAACGAGCAAACGCCGGACCGCCATCCTTGCCTGCCTGAATATGATCAATGGCGGAGATGGATCAGTGGTCATTGTCGATGAGGCGGATAACCTACTCAATACCCAGAACTCCTGGTTTTCAAGAGGGGAGACACAAGATAAGGGCTGGTTGAATCAGCTCCTTGAAGAACCGGGGGCCAGAATGGTTTGGATTACGAACGGCATTTCCGAGATTGAAGGTTCCGTACTACGCCGCTTTGCTTTTAGCGTCCACTTCAGGGCGTTTAACCGGCGGCAGCGGATCGGCATTTGGGAATCGATACTCCGACGTCACCGCGTGAAGAGCTATTTCAGTGTTGAAGAAATCAATAGCATGGCGGTTAATTATCCTGTCAGCGCGGCCAGTATCGAGATGGCCACCCGAAAGGCGCTGGAAACTTCATTAGCAGAAGAAGGTGCTTTTAAAGAAGCGGTGACGATGAATCTGGACGCCTACATGACACTCATAAACAGAGGGATTAAAAAGAGAAACAAAGAAGAAATCGAGCATAATTATTCCATCGAAGGTCTCAATGTGGAAGGAGATTTACCAGCTATTGTGGAACAGATAGAAGAGTTTGAACACTGTCTTCGCAGTTCCAACAAAAACAATATCAGGAATTTTAATCTTCTTTTCTATGGACCTCCCGGCACCGGGAAGAGTGAATTGGCGCGATACATAGCTGGGTATCTGGACAAGGAACTCATAGTCAAACGGGCCAGCGACATCGTCAGCCCCTATGTGGGTGAAACGGAACATAATATAAGCCTTTTGTTTTCCGATGCAGAGGCCGCGGAGGCCGTTCTGGTCATCGATGAGGCGGATTCCTTTCTTTTCAACCGGAATCGGGCCGTCCGATCCTGGGAGATCAGTCATACCAATGAATTTCTCACTCAAATGGAACGCTTCAAAGGAATACTCATCTGCACGACAAATCGTATGACCGATCTCGATTCAGCATCTATTCGCCGCTTCAACCACAAGATCGGCTTTCATTATTTGCAGCCGGAAGGAAACGTCATATTTTACCGGAAGCTGCTGGTGCCGCTTACCACGGAGACAATGAACGGAAATGTGGAAAGGGATTTAAGGGCTTTAAAATGTCTGGCGCCCGGTGACTTCCGGATCGTCCGGGACCGATTGGCGATACTTGCGAAAGACAAGGTACAACATGAAACGATGCTGGCAGCACTGAAGCAGGAAATTGCCGTGAAGAAACTTCATGAGGGAAGGAAAGCGATTGGATTCTAACAGCATCATCATTTCAAGAAAAAATCAGATAACTATGAGACATAATATCTATGATCGCCAACCACATAAGCCAACGATTTATTTATCGGAAGGAACCTGTGAATTCGAAAGAAGCAAATTCGGCAAGGTTTTCAAGGTTGGAAACGATATATCTTTCTTTCCCTTCCTAAAGATTGACCACTATCGGCCAAGTTACGCTGATTACCCCTATTTCTGGCATGTCGTATAAAAGCCGAAGGTAGTGAAAAAAAGGATTTTTATGAAACAACGCATTATTGCTGTATCTGATCCAAAATATCTCATCAAAAACCGTCCCTCATACGGGATACCTACCGAATTCTGGATAGCACAAAAAGGGGCTTTCCCTACTGGTACGCCTCCCACATTGATTTACAAAGATCCATATAAAGGTCTTATTGCTATATGTATATGCAATGGTGTGAATTCACACGACATTGCTGATGACATGCTTTTTAAGCTTGTCCGTAGAACTATCCTACGGTTGAAGGATGAGCTTTTGTCAATTTGGGAGGGTTCAAACATTAATTATTCCAGCTTTAAAAACAAATTTATCTCCCTTAAAGACATGACAGTAGAACAGCATGAACGATTGAGTTTGCTTAATTGTAAACTTTCTTCGTTTCAGGAGCGTCTCAACAAACAATTTGATTGGGCTACCGCAAACTATCCTGATCATTGCAACTGGGCAAATATTAACTATATCCTATCTGAGAATGACCCAGATTTTTCTATTGATGATGACAATATATTATTTACACAAAAAGAAAATAGTCCGAACGATGTTGAAGAGTATAATTCGAACAATAGTCCTCTTTATACCTTTGAAAATAGTGCAAAACAAAGACATTGTTGGCTTTATTATGATCTATGGGCCAATTCCGGACTAACATGGGAAGATATTCTGCGAATCGAAAAAATATGGGTTCAATTCCGCATTAACTTCGATATTGATTTCAATATATTTGAGAACAAAATATGAGCTTCAACATTTCTGAATCTGGATTAAAGAGATTTTGTCATGGCAGTATTTCTTCACGGTCTTAGATCGGCATGACCGACTCCAGAATAAGCTATGTATTATCAGAAATCGGTATGCATTTTACAGTAAGGACAGTCTGCCATGAAATGATGCTATGCGCTTTTAGAAGGAAATATATGTCAAAGAGATTCATGAAGGAAGGAAAGCCATTGGTTTCTGAAGTTGGAAGTGAATATTGGAGGGAGAATCACTAATCGATGATGGATAATGTTTTCGATGAAAAACCAAGCTGGCAAAGGATCTACCTGTCCGAAGGGTTGTGCGGATTCGAGAGAGAGAAATACGGCAAGGTCTTCAGAGTTGGCGACATTCTCACTTACCACCCATACTTGAAAATTGACCATTATGAAATAAGCAACTCTGATTCGCCCTATTTCAAACGCGTAATTTATAACATCTATGAATTCTGCTTTAAACCGGAAGCCGTACATTATTTCAAGCACACAGACATGTTATCGGCCGGAGAAACCACTCAGTATTATGTCATAGAATTATTTCCGGGTTTCAGGGCATACTATCATCCCATGAAAGTAGGTGCGAGGGAATATATGCAGGTGGATCAATGCTATAAGGGTTATGGAAGGCTAAATATCAGCGATCAGCAAGAAACAGAAGATTATAAGCCGCCTTTCTTCATGAAAGATCTTGTCAAGATGGGAAAATTGATTGGCATTTCAGAGGACCTCATACAAAAGGATTTTAGTGCAAAGTATGTTCGCAATGTTAGACGCTTTAGGTATGGGAAGAACTCATATTGTGACGAAGATGCTTTGGAATGGTTCGGTTATTACGGAAATCTGGACGAATTCAAAATCAATGTTTCTTCATATATGGGACACTCTATGGAATACGAATCTACAGACTCACAAAAATTGATCGGTCGCGACCACAATTTTATTTTCTCCCTGGAGATCATTTGATAATGATGAAAGCCGGATGGAAGAATATAGCCCTTGCATTAGTTGCCATTTTCCCAATATTTGGCTGTGCTACGCTTAATCCGCGTGGCATTGTTCAGCACAGAGGGCAGCCATCGATACTTGGGTCGAATTTGTTATACCTGAACTGGATAAAATTGGCGATACTCAATATGAAACTATCTCTGGGACAAAGAAACTTAGAGAAATGCCACCTTTCAGCATTATAGAGGTTCTTACAAGAGGGTTAGAGGTCATTAATTTCTCTAATATTGCATCTCAAAAAGTGCTTGAAGAGCAGAATGTTTTTAGGCACATCATGAGAATCAGATCGAAGTCGTTTCAATGAGGAGTTTCACTTAAATTCACATGCTGAGGGGAGTTTAATATGTTTAGCCGTAATATTTTTGTTGGCGTCGGTGATTTCGGTAATAGGGTTACCTTGGAACTATCCATAATTAAACGTGAATTAAGGGAGGAAATTTATTGCGAGAATCATGAGGAGCATATGGATTATCTTAGCATTCATTCATTCCCATCCACTGATACCAAACATATGGCTTACTTAAAAGAGAATGATCATTTCATCATCCTGGCGGGGTCAACCCTTGATCCCAATTGGGAGGAGGCCAGAAAAACTTTATATGAGAGTGGGCCTTGTTTCATGTTGACGATAGGGATCGATGTTCAGAGGGAAATTAACACTGGCGCTTTTCAACCATTCGCTAATGAATGTCTTGTCTTTCCTGATCCCTCCCTATTTGATCCCGTCAAGATAGCACAATTTGTTATGCAGATCATCTTCATTCATGAACCGTGGCAAAGCAATTTGTGCACAAGAGGCTCTCTGATTGGTTATGACTTAGGCGACACAAAAGAATTATTCGCGGGAAAAGTTACAAAATCCAGAAAAATGGTCTCGGATAAAGAAAGTTATCGGCAAGATTTCTCAAAGTTTCTTATAGAAAACAAGGCAGACCTTAGCCGGGCACAGGGAATCCTTATTTCATTCTGGGATTGGGATGACGTGTTGTCTATTCCGAAAGTATGCGAACTTTACGAAGAAACGAAGCGATTGGCCATGCCCGAAGCTGATGTGGCATTTACTTGCCATATCCTGCCGGGGGGAGAAACTGCGTTTATGGTAACACTATTTCTTACAGCGACACAATCTGTTTAAACGGGGATAAAATAGATGGGAACAATCCAGGCAAAAAAAGTGGGAAACAGGTCATCCGCTAAAAAGAGACGAGGCATTTATCTAAGTAAATCTCTTTATATCCGCGGGTTGCAATGCCACAAGTCTTTATATATGGAAAAGTTCCAGCGCGATTTAAAAAGTGAGACCACAGCCGAAACACAGGCTCTTTTCGATGGTGGCCACATGGTGGGAGAAATAGCACAGGGTCTTTTCCCTGAAGGTGTTCTTATCCCCTATATTGAAACAGAAAATGGTGTCGCAGAGCAGTTGCGTCTTACCAGTGCGGCCATGAAAAACCGAGCCAAGGTAATTTACGAGGCGTCATTTCAGCACGACGGAATCTTCGTTAAGGTTGACATTTTGTGTAAGGGTAATCGGGGATGGGAAATCTACGAGGTTAAGGGGGGAACAAAACTTGCCCCTGTTTATTTGGATGACGCCGCCCTCCAGTATTATGTTCTTACCGGTGCAGGGATTAAAGTCAATAAGACATACATATCCTACATTAACAACGGGTATGTTAGAAAAGGAGCACTGGATGTTCAAAAGCTCTTCACCAGTGAGGATATTACAAAGCAGGTAAAAGAGAAACAGACCTTTGTCATCAAACAGCTGAAAAAACAGCGGCAGATGTTAAGTGGAAAGATTCCAAAGATCGACATCGGTCCTCATTGTTCTGATCCCTACGAATGTGACTTCTGGGACCATTGCTGGAAGCAGATCCCTGATGATTCTGTATTTGATGTCCGAGAAAGGGGCATTGATGCCTATGCGCTCTACGCTAAGGGAATAATAAAACAGAAGGACATCCCTCTTGACTTGTTGAATAAGAAACAGCACCAACAGGTAGTGGCGACCATGAAGAAGCAAAACGCCATTGACAAGAAAAAGATCCGGGAGTTTCTCGAAACGCTTTCATACCCCCTCTACTTTCTTGACTTCGAGACATTCATGAGCGCAATTCCCCTTTACGAAGGCGTTAAACCTTATCAACAAATACCTTTCCAGTATTCGTTGCATTATCAGGACAAGAAAGGTGGGAAGCTTTACCATACAGAATTCCTGTCTGAACCCGGAACTGACCCGCGCAAGCCGCTCTTAGAGAAATTGCTGGCTGAGATTCCAGACGACGCCTGTATCCTGACCTACAACATGTCCTTTGAAAAAAGGGTGCTCAAGGAATTGACCTCTCAGTATCCAAAGCACAAGAAGATAATTGAAAAATGGATAGATAACATTCAAGATCTGATGCCCCTTTTCCGTCGGAGGGATGTTTATTTCTGGAAGTTTAAAGGATCGTATTCCATCAAAAATGTGCTGCCGGTCCTGGTCCCGAAACTCTCCTATGACGGGTTGGAGATTGCTGACGGTGGTGCGGCAATGGATGCCTACCATAAGATGTGCATAGCGAAGGACAATCCTGAAGAGTTGGCGCAAATAAAGGATAATTTGCTTGAGTACTGTAAAGTGGATACGCTGGCGATGGTGCGAATTCTGGACACTCTTGGTGAATTGATCTGAAAGGCTGGACCGCAGACGATCCGTTTCCGAAAAATGAAGGTGATTATGTAAGGAGGGGCTTCTTTTACTCATATGAAAATGAAATCAGATATTATCGACAGATGCCGCGGGAAGATCCAGGAAAAGCTTGCTTTGAGAGATCTTCCGGAAATTATCATCAGCGTCAGACATTTTGACGGCCCTGATCGTCGAGGTCATTACCGGCTCCCGGCACACAAGGATCATGTCGATGAATCGGCAGAGTTCCTGCGTGACGGCCGCTGGTTTGACAAGGTCATTCAACAGTTCAAGGAGGCATATTATCATTTGCCGCACACTACCCGAAAGGACAGTTTCTACGAGGTGTACCTGATAGAACCATTGATACGTATGGGCAAAGCAGTCATTGCCGGCGGGTTGAACTGGGTCATCATGGGAACGATGAAAAGCGGCGAGAAATATGCCGCTATCATGGATGTGGAGGTCAGACCTATGCTCCGCGGGTGCAGCATCATGACGCTTATGACGTACGTTGAAATTGACCTGGCAAAGGAAGAGAAGTGCGACTTTATCCACACATGGCATTCCAATGATAACCCCAGCTTCCTGGCGGCCGTTGCACCTGAATTGGAGGCAGGGTTTATATTTTACAGGGGTAACCCGAGAGACGGTGAGAACTACGAGGATGAGGGCTGTGTGCATCTTCGTTATTATCTCGATCGGGGAGAGAATAGGAATATCCGTGTCCTCTTTAAAGATGGTAAGGAATTCAAAAGTCCTAGTGCTAATCCCGAAATCGTTTATCACCTGAAGCGGTTTGAAGAATTCCCCGGCAGAAATATTTTGAGGATCGAAGAGTACAACCGGTAATTCTTAAAATTATATTGACTGCTGGATGCTTGACTCGTAGGTGATAGGTGCTCGTCTTCATTGATGTTTTGTCGCGATTGGCTCTATTGATAACCAATAGAAAGCAACGCTATTGACATTTTCATGATATTGCTCTACGCATACCTTCGGAAGCGGCAAGATTCAAGTTATGAGCATTTATGGAAGGAAGACCCCTGAGCCAGCAAAAGTATTAGGGCTTGGGCTGCGGCGATTTTGGCGGTGTCCTTCCTGAAAGCAGTAAAATGTCAAGCTCGATGAAAATGCATGCTTTCGAACGACAATAAGCAGTTGATGCCCCCTATTGCCATTGCATCTCAATGGGTATCCGGGAGCATTCACAAGGTTTATTCACTCAACAAATCTCGCCCATTTTTTGTTTCCGGCCAGCAACGTTAGTAGCTACAGGGACGCCAGATGACAGATCCCTCCAGGACATATCAAGAACTACTCGAAGAGATATCTTTCTTAAAACAGAGAATCCAGGAACTGGAACAATCGGACACAGGCCGCAAGCAGGCGGCGCAGCAGCTCCGGCAGCAAACAGATGCCATGGAGGCGGCGATAGACGGTATCGCGATCCTCGATGCCAAGGGGGACTACGTTTATTTGAACAAAGCTCACGCCAATATTTACGGTTACGACAATGCCGAGGAACTGATTGGAAAGTCATGGCGTATCCTCTATGATTATGAAGAATTACAGCGCTTTGATCATGAAATCATGCCTGAGTTCAGACAGGAAGGAAAGTGGCAAGGGGAATCAACAGGAAATAAAAAAGATGGAAGCGCTTTTCTTCAGGAGTTATCATTAACGTCACTGGATGGCGGTGGGTTGATTTGTGTTGTCCGCGACACCACCGTACACAAGCGAACGGAAGAAGAACTACAGGAATCAGAAGGAAAATTCAGGGATCTCTCTGAGAAATCCATGGCCGGTGTGTACCTTGTACAGGGTGGTGTATTTCGATATGTCAACTCGATGTTTGCCCAGGTATTAGGATACACCATTGATGAAATGATCGACAAAGTAACAGCAGAAGACGTCATCTTCCCCGAAGACTGGCCCATAGTTGAGGAAAACCTGCGCAAAAGGCTATCAGGCGAACTGGAATCCCTCCATTATGAATTCAGAATACGCACAAAAAACCGGGAGATCAGGAATGCCGAGGTGTACAGCTCCCGTACGGTTTACCAGAAGAAACCAGCAGTAATTGGTACATTGATGGACATCACCGAGCGTCATCGGGACGAGGAGGCGCTGCTGTCTTCGATGGAAAAACTCCGGGAGGCATCCTCTCGCTATAAAACCCTTATCGCTGCCTCGAATACCGGCGCGTGGGAATACCATGACGATTCCGGATATCTGTGGTGCAGTCCTGAATATTTTTCCATGCTGGGGCGGGACATACACGACTTTGATCTCACCGGCACAAGAAATATAGAGCAGACGTGGATTGATATGCTGCACCCCGAGGATCGGGAAAGAGCGAGCCGCCATTTTGCCGCCTATCTGAAAAATCCGGATGGTATGTACGAACAGTATTTCCGAATGCTACACCGAGATGGACACTGGATATGGATCTGGTCACGGGGGAAGACGCTGCTGGACAAAGAAGGGAAGATGACCGGCATCACCGTAGGAACACACATCGACATCTCTATGCGTAAACAGGCGGAGGAGGCGGTGAGGAAGAGCGAAGAAAATTACCGCCTTTTGTTTGAGAGCGCCGGGGAAGGTATATTGATTGCCCATGGTGATAGAATACAGTTTGCCAACCCGGCCCTTGAAGAGATCCTTGGGTACCCAAAAGACATCATCACAAGCAGACCTTTTACCTCATTTATTCATGCTGACGACCGAGCGAGGGTCCTTGATCGGCACTTGAGGAGATTGAAAGGTGAATCTGTACCGACGGACTATGGATTCAGGATCGTTACTGCGGACGGGGTCGAAAGGTGGCTGCAGATCAAATCCAATCTTATTACGTGGGATGGCGTTCCTGCTTCCCTGAGTTTCGTGGAGAATATCACCGACCGCAAACAAATGGAAACTCGGCTTATCCAGGCCCAAAAGCTGGAAGCCATCGGAACGCTTTCGGGGGGCATGGCGCACAACTTCAACAATATCCTGACGGGTATCCAAGGATATGCTTCTCTGATGCTCATAAGCATGAAGCCGGACCATCCTAATTATGAGCGGCTGAAAAGTATCGAGGAACAGGTTAAAAGTGGAGCCGAACTTACCCAGCAGCTTCTGGGCTTTGCCCGGGGAGGCCAGTATGAGACCAAATCCCTGGACATCAATCAGGTCATTTCCCGATCGGCCACTCTCTTTGGCAAGGCGAAGAAAGATGTTGTCATGCACCTGAGCCTTGAGAAAGGAGTCCTACTTGTTCTGGCCGATCAGAACCAACTGGAGCAGGTATTTCTTAATCTTTTCATGAACGCCGATCAAGCGATGTCCTCAGGTGGAAACATTCATCTGGAGACGCAGAGGGTGCTCCTCAGCGATGGGGAGATGCAGCCTTTTGAGGTGGCACCCGGGGCGTATGTGAAAATCACAGTCGCGGATACGGGCATGGGGATGGATGAGAAAACGCGGGAGCGGATCTTTGAACCCTTCTTTACGACGAAGAAGATGAGCCGGGGGACGGGCTTGGGTCTGGCCACCGTTTACGGAATAGTCAAGGGTCACAGGGGATTTATTACAGTAGATAGCGAAGTGGGACGTGGGACGACCTTTACGATTTATCTGCCTGCCTCAGACCGGGAAGTTGCTAAAGAGAAGACCTTTTCTTCGGAAATATTGACGGGGACAGAGACGATCCTGGTTGTAGATGATGAGCAGGTTGTCCTGGAAGTGAGCAAAGAATTTCTTGAATCTTTGGGTTACAGGGTTTATGGGGTCGGCAGCGGTCAGGAGGCCCTCGCAGTTTACCTGGAGAAACAGCACGAGATTGACCTGGTCATTCTGGACATGATTTTGCCGGGACTATCGGGGGGAGATACGTATGACCGACTCCGGGTGATTAATCCGGGAGTCCTGGTTCTTCTGTCCAGTGGTTACAGCATCAATGGCCAGGCCCAGCAGATCATGGACCGGGGCTGCAACGGATTCCTGCAGAAACCATTTCATCTGGAAAAACTATCTCAGGAAATCAGAGTAATACTGAATAATAATGCTTTATGAAGAAGATCGATGTAAGATGCTGCTGCCCTGGAGGAAGAAATGAACCAACGATCTGATCATGACCATGCACATACGGAAACCTTCGATAAAATACTTCTAAACGACAACGGGATGGATGATCCGCTCGTCCTGCTTTCTTCCGTAATGGATTCGATCCCCCATGCGGTGATCGGGCTGCGGGACAGAAAAATCGTCTTTGCCAATCAAAGTCTTTATTCCATCTTCGGCTGGAAGCCGGAAGAAATTATCGGAAAAAGTACGCAGCTTCTGTATCGCAGTTCGGATGAGTATAAAGAGATAGGCAGACGTTTCTATCCGACTCTCGAAAAGCAGAACACCCACATGGAAGAGTTCCCCTGCCGTCATCGGGATGGACGAGACGTGATGTGTCTGGTCAGCGCGTCCCGGATCGGCAGTGAACTCAAAGATCGGATGATTATCGCCTCCTATGTGGATATTTCAGAACATAAACGCTTAGAGGAGGAACTCCGCAAAACCCAGTTGTTGTTGGAGCTGCGGATCTACGACAGGACGCTGGAACTGGAGCAGACCAATGGTGAACTGCAGGCCGAAATCATTGAGCGCCGGCGTTTTGAAAACAGTCTGGGCGAATCCGAACGCCGCCTTAAAGATATTATCGATTTTCTCCCCGACGCCACCCTCGCCATCGACAATTTAGGACAGGTCATCGCCTGGAACAGGGCCATTGAAGAAATGACCGGGGTCAGTGCTGCCGAGATGATCGGCAAGGGTGATTACGCCTATGCAATCCCCTTTTATGGGGAACGCCGGCCTATCCTGATTGATCTGGTCTCAATGCCGGCCCATGAAATCCGGGAGAAGTACCTTTTCATCAAAAAGGATGGAGATATTCTGGTGACGGAGACGGATGTCCCTCTGGTCAGAGGGAAAAATCGCAATCTCTGGGGAAAGGCAGGTCCGCTTTACAACAATGAGGGCGCTATCGTCGGCGCCATCGAATCCATCCGGGATGTAACGGAACGTAAGGAGGCGGAAGCCTTGCTCGTGACGGAGCATGAACGCCTCTCGGCAATCCTGGACGGCAGCCCCGTTCCCTCTTTTGTTATTGATCATGATTGCCGTATTATTCTATGGAACCGCGCCAATGAACTTTATACAGGCAAGGGCAAAGATGAAATGCTTGGCAGGGAGTTGGATCTCTCTTTTCTCTTTTCAGGCAAAGCAATGATTCCCCTGGCAAAGCTTGTCTTAACGATGAACGATGAAGACTTGATACGGAAATATCACACAAAGGGATTGAAAAACAGCGATTACCACACGGAGACCTTTGAGACGACAAGCAATATCCTGCTCAAAGGGGAAGAACGGATCATGTCCATCCAGGCGACAAGAATGCGTGATCCCCAGGGGCGAATCATCGGCGTTATTCAATGCGCCCAGGATATGACCGACCATCTCCATCTGGAAGCACAATTGCGTCAGTCCCAGAAGATGGAGGCCATCGGCACCCTGGCCGGCGGCATCGCCCACGATTTCAACAATCTGCTCATGGGAATTCAGGGGTATGCCTCTCTGTCGTTAATGAATCTTGATCCCTCCCATCCCATTTATGAGCGGCTCAAGCGGATCGAGGAACAGGTGCAAAGCGGGGCGGATTTGACCAGGCAACTGCTGGGGTTTGCACGGGGGGGAAGGTATGAGGTGAAGCCCGCCGACATGAACAACATCATTGAAAAGACCTCCTCCATGTTCGGAAGAACCAAAAAGGAAATCTCCCTTCATCGGAAATACGGGAAAGACCTCTGGAGTGTGGAGGTGGATCGGGGACAGATGGAGCAGATGTTCATGAATCTGTACGTGAATGCCTGGCAGGCCATGCCCGGGGGCGGCGAGATCTATCTGGAAACGGAGAATGTTCTTTTGGACGATGAACAGGCGTTTCCCTACACCTTCAAGACTGGGCGGTATATCAAGGTATCCATGACCGATACCGGCACGGGGATGGACGCAAAAACGCGGGAGCGGATCTTCGATCCCTTTTTCACCACAAAGGAAATGGGTAGGGGGACCGGCCTGGGACTGGCGACGGTCTATGGGATCATCAAGGGGCACGGGGGCCTGATCAATGTGGATAGTGAGCTTGGCCATGGGACGACTTTCACCATCTATTTACCCGCTTCGGAGAAGGAAGTTGTAAAGGAAAAGCCGTCAACAGGGAAAATCGCCAGGGGCGCAGAGACGATCCTGCTGGTGGATGATGAAAAGATAGTTCTGGAAGTGAGCAGGGAACTGCTGGAATCCATGGGCTACCGAGTCTATGCGGTCGGGAGTGGTAAGGAGGCGATCGCTGTTTACACGAAAAAAAGAAACGAGATTGACCTGGTCATTCTGGACATGGTCATGCCGGGGATATCGGGAGGAGAGACTTTCGATCGTCTCCGGGAGATCAATTCCGGGGTCAAGGTTCTTCTTGCCAGCGGGTACAGCCTCAACGGACAAGCCCAAACAATCATGGACCGGGGCTGCAACGGATTTCTGCAGAAACCATTTCAACTGTCAGTCCTCTCCACCAAGGTCAGGGAGATATTGGACTAAAACAAGCACTTTCCCATCGGTAATCTGCACTCCTGTGGGATCAAACAGGGTTGGTGCTTTGTAGGCTACAATTTTCGGCACAGATCAGATTTTCCTTGATTCTGGCTGATCAGTACTGCTAGAAATGCGGCAGCGGTTTTCAGCCAATTTTCAATGCATAAAGAGTTCGGCTGCCTTCCTGAAAGAGAGCATGCCAAAACATTGACGAATATCCAATATTTCAACCAGTATTCAGCATCTGATGGTCCAGTGGCAAAATTTGCTTTGCGAACTTTCCTTTTGACAGATCAAAGAATATCCACATGAAGATACTCTTTCACGACAAGTTCTACGAATCGGACTATGCCACTGACGGCGCGTCGATCTCCGGCAGACTGGAATCCATTATGACTGTGCTTGGCTCTGGAGGCGATTTTGAGATTGTCAACCCCCTCCCTGCGACTGAGGACTTGTTGCTACTGGCGCATACGCAGGACTATGTGGATACAATCAAATCAAACGGCCCGCTCTACAACATGGCGACGCTTGCCGCCGGGGCTGCGATAGAAGCAGCAGATATTGCCATGACCGGTGAGGCTGCATTTGCCTGCCTGAGGCCACCGGGACACCACGCTAATCGCGAGTCCGCCTGGGGATACTGTGTTTTCTGCAACATGGGAATTGCCCTTCTGCAGTTGAAGGACCAGCGAAAAATCGAATCAGCTTTTGTTCTGGACTTTGATGCGCACACCGGTGACGGCACCAAGGACGTGCTTTCTGATTGGAAGGAATGTCGCATTCTGAATCCTTACGCCGAGAACAATGAATCTTATATCAAAGAGATTCAAGATTTTATCAAGGACATTCCTGCCATAGACATTATTGGCGTATGCGCGGGATTTGACTCGTACCAGAAAGACGTGGGGCGTAAACTGGCGACCTTTGATTTCTACAGGATTGGCGTCCTCATGAAACAGTTTGCCCAAAGAGCGGCGTGCCGGCGACGCTTTGCCAT
>Ga0194039_1000246_pt1 | contig 35023 bp, 27 predicted proteins | sample JunL228m_MetaG_FD_148679 | JGI IMG/M metagenome (GOLD analysis project Ga0194039, IMG submission 148679) | Anoxic zone freshwater microbial communities from boreal shield lake in IISD Experimental Lakes Area, Ontario, Canada - Jun2016-L227-8m | ecosystem: Environmental > Aquatic > Freshwater >...
TTATAGAATACAACTTTGTCAGACCGCACGTGACCCTTGACTATATGACCCCTATTGAGTATCTTGAAGATACTTTAAGAAAACAACAGAAGTTGTTACCGATGTACTCGACCGGAATATAGGCTGGAGGTTAGGTGCTTACTATGATAATATGATCATAAAATAGGGGGGGACAGAGGAATCTGTTCCTTTATTCTTTGTACCTTGAGGAGGGGCAATGCCACCAATGATAGATAGAGTGATTTTGGCTAAATGGGAAGCTCGACTAGGGCTTTCACCGACTAGGACCTACCGAGTCAAAAGAAGTCAGATCACAAGCTCTTACAAACGCTTGAGCCATATCGCTGGATATTGCGAAGCAGATGACACAATCTATTATTCACGTAAACTGGATGAATGGACGATAGTCCACGAGCTTCTGCACAAGAAATACCCAGAACTTTCTCATCGTGAGGTAAAAAAACTCACCGATGAAACCATGAGCAGAGAAAGAAATTAAGCAAAGCTCAGGCAAGACAGCAAGAACCAGTCGTACTATAGCCCGTTCAAGGAAGAACCCAATCAACTTCGGTTGAAGTTCCGGTTCTTCCGGGATCGGGCTTTTCCATTTATGAGATACAAAAACATTGTATTGCGTTTCATTATATATATGTCCTTCGTGCTATTCGCCCCCCAGATAGCGCCACTTGTAGGCAAATTTGAAGCGATGGAAGTATTTGCTTGCATCAAGATTTAGATGAGAATATAATTATTACAAATGATTGAAGAAACAAACATAAACAACCAAAATCAATCAGATGAGAGTAGAACAACCAGTAGTATTAAAACAATATTTATTGTTTTAATAGCTGGTTTTTTATTGCTGTTTGCTGGTTTGGCCGTCTGGTATTTTCTCGGTCAGACCGACAAAGGCAAGCCAGGAACAAATAAGAGTGAGGCGGAGAAGAAAGCTGCAATAGTGGCCAGTCAGGAATGTGGAGAGTTGATACCAGATGGTGGGACGCTTACTTCACCGGCACCTTTCACACCGACATTAAGGGCAAAGATTACTGGTCTCTATGATAGAACTAGGGCGGTTTGTGGCTGGGAAGTTGATGGGGAAACTCTGCCAAACACTTTTTCGTATAAAGGCTATTGTATATTCAAAGGCAGAACCTTCACGACACCAGGTAAGCATACGATCGAATATAAGGTAGATTATCTGAGCGGTTGCCCAAAAACAACCACAATTACGGTTAAATAAAATATAAACACTACGTAAATATATAATCAGATATAGGAGAAAACCCCTTGGATAATAATGAAAATATGAACCTTAGTGATAGCGAAAACAATAAACCTAGGTTTAGTTTGAAAACAATTTTAGTTATTTTATTAATCATGATTATGATTTTGACCGTTGCGGGGTTTGTGTGGTGGTATTTTAAGGCGAAGGCAACCAAAGTAAACGTCGAAAAGACAGCCACAGAGGAAATAGCCGAAAACGGATGTGGGAAAATAGTGACAGAGGATGGTAAAACTGAGGGCATGGCTCCATGGCAGCCAATAGTCAAAGCAAGGATAACAGGAATTATTTCAAAGGATAAAGAAATCTGTCATTGGGTTGTTAACGGAGAAGATTTAGGTAACTACAAGCCATATGGTGATTATTGTACTCTCTACGATTTGGATTTTATTCAACTCGGCTATTATAAAGTTAGCCTTGATGTAGAAGGCTTAGAGAACTGCCCCAAGGATATATTATTGAAAGTGACGAGTTTGGATAAGAAAGAGACAGACGAACAGGCCAAAATAATTGAAAAGATAGAAGCCGGAGCAACCGTAGAAGAAATCGAACTTTTAGAAAGTCATAAGATTCGTAAATATTAGCATTAAAAATGGAAATAAACACTTAATGACAGATTCAAAAAGAAGCATCAACGACAAATCTTTTCGCGCTATTTATCTGGTAAGTTGCCTACTGGCTATATTTTTAATTTCTACAGTAGGTATTTTAGCTAAAACACTTATAACAAAAGGGCCAACTGTCGCTGCCCATACTGATCACTCAATAGATGGTGTCTGTGGGACAACACATATGACGTGTATCAATGATCCTAAGCATGGCAAATGTGGTAGCCCAACACCTAGCCAAAATTGTGATTATCCTAACTTTATGGTGAATTTTATTTCAAATGGAGCAGGGACACCATTTGACCAACCCCCAGATGACGACAAGGCGAGATGGTCTTGTCAGGGAAAACGTGGCGGCAAAACAAACCAGTGTGAATCTAATGACCCAGTAACGGTAACCCCTCCTCCCACCCCTACTCCTCCTCCTACTCCTACGCCCAAGCTCCCTCAAGGATGTCATGCAACATTCATGGGTTGGTGGGATTGGTGTGCAGTCCTGCCTACAGCTAGATATATCTTATCTATCCTACTAGCAGTCTTTGGTTCAGGAGCTGTCCTAATGCTTATCTATGGTGGAATACTTTATATTACTTCTAGCGGTGATTCACAAAAGACTGACCATGCTAAAAAAGTAATTACTTATACTCTCCTAGCTGTTTTAATAGTTACTGCTACTTGGGGTCTTATCTCTCTGACGGCTAGTTTGATTGGGGCGGGGTAGATAAGGGGGATAGAATTGAAATTGCTATTATCAGGGAACGGGGTGGTAATAAAATTACGAACAAACTACTTGGGAGGAGAATGAAGCAAGACGATAAAGACAAAGAAGCAAATAAAAAAAGAAACTATTTCTTGGCATTCTGTTGTCGGTAATGCGAAAAATTCAAGCATAAGTATCTGCTGTTTTGATGTGGCATTTTAATAATAATACAAAGAATCAAAAATCGAACAAATGTTGGCCCAGATCCAGCTTACAAGGAGATAATTCAAAACAAACCTCCGGCTGGAATGCCCGAGTTTACACCACCACCAGGAAATTAAGTTGTAACGGACGACATGAATACGTAAGTCACTAATTCTTTACTCCAGTATCCAGATAAAAGGAAGGTATGATCCAAAAAGATAAAACTTCTAAGAAAAATGACAACCAGATCAATATAGCTCAACCCTGGTTTTTTAGAGATTGTAAAAACATTATATTCATAACAGCCGCTATCATAACGTTAACGATACTTGTAGTGACAGCTTCAGGTCTTAACCTGTTCAAGCCAGCGCTATTTGCATCTACGGTAAAGGCACAAACTAGGTTAGACGAAAGAGCGAAAAAAGATTTAGAAACAAACAATCTTGCAATGGCGGACATAACCAAGGTTAAGAGTTGTGTTGCATGGGTCGCAGTTGGGTCAGGGACAAATTCATTAGCTACTTCTGAGGATGGCATTACCTGGACTGGCCGAGGAGGAATATTTACCCTGGGTAGTGGAGTGGCTTTTAATGGCAAAACGTGGGTTGCTGTCGGAGATGGCCCAAACCCAATCGTCACCTCTACGGATGGAATTATTTGGACTGGCCGAGATAAAATTTTTAAAGGGGGAGTCGGTGTTGCTTGGAATGGGAGCATGTGGGTCGCTGTTGGATACCAAAAATATGGTGATCGCACAAATCGTACTTCTATTGCTACATCCACTGATGGCATTAAATGGGTTGCTAGATCTACTCCAATGCTTACAGGAGCAGCCAATGTTGCCTGGAACGGCAGCAGTTGGCTAGTGACTGGTGAGAATAGTTATACAGGATTTAGTAAAATTGTTATCTCAACAGATGGCATCAATTGGACAGAGCGTGCTTCCCAATTTTCTTCTACCGCAAACGATGTTGCCTGGAATGGTCATAATTGGATAGTTGTCGGGAGCGGACAAAACGTAAGTGCTGTCTCCTCGGATGGCACAAACTGGACGGTGGCTCCCTATGAGTCAACTCCATTTGTAGACATAACTGGAGTCGCTTGGAATGGTAATATGTGGGTAGGTGTAGGGGTTGGTAAGTCTGGAGAATACCCATCAGGGACAGGGATTATTGCCACTTCGACTGACGGTATCAGCTGGACAGCCCGTGATGTTTCAAAGATTTCATATTATGCTAAAGACGTTGCTTGGAACGGAAGCCGATGGATTGTGGTTGGATATGGGTATCCTTCACCCAACACAATTGTCACATCTACTGATGGAATAAACTGGGTTGGACTTGGCAATACAATATTTAATTCTCCTGGTGGTCTGGGAGTAGCTTCATCAGAAGCGCCGAGCCTCTATCCTCCCAGAACCTGTTCCTCGGAGCCAGAGGATGAAGTCACAACGAATCCTGAGATTGAGACAGGCACGCCAGCGAACACTTCTACGCAAGCGCTCCCTCAAGAATGTCATGCAACCTTCATGGGTTGGTGGGATTGGTGTGCAGTTCTGCCCACAGCTAGATATATCTTATCTATCCTTTTGGCCGTCTTTGGTTCAGGAGCTGTCCTAATGCTTATCTATGGTGGAATACTCTATATAACCTCTAGTGGTGATTCAAAAAAGACTGACCATGCTAAAAAAGTAATTACTTATACTCTCCTTGGTGTTCTAATCGTTACTGCTACTTGGGGCCTCATCTCTCTGACGGCTAGTTTGATTGGGGCGGGGTAGGCAATATGGATAGTTTGTTGTTTCTCTGACTTAATAATTTTTATGAAGATTAAAAGTGTTTTGTTTGACGGAATATATTTTAAGATATAATATTAGGTTATGAAAAAGAATAAGAAAAAGAGGGGAAAAATGATAATGAAAATAAATAGAGCAAGTCTTATGGCTGTAGGGAGTGGAGCCGCTGTAATAATGTTGTTAGTATTCAGCGGTTTTTTTCTAGGTAAATATCTTCGACCATCAAATGTGGTTGCCAACAAAGATAACCTATATCTAGCAAACCAAGTTACCTTGACGGCGAATGGGCCCAAAGCTACAGACAAGGCGGTATTCATCAAACTACGCTACAAGCCGTCCAATGCAAGTAAATGGACTGAAACTACCACAAAATCAGCGATTGCGACTGAGGAGAAGGCGACTTATCAAACTTTTGATATTAATAATCTAAAAAAGGCGACAACTTACGAATACCAAACTCAGACTATAGATAGTAGTGGCAAGGGTGAAAACTGGTCTGATTCGGCCTCTTTTGCGACCGCTCGCATCCTTGGTACATCAGAAAATGATTCTGCAGTTGCTTTTACCAAGGCGAATAATCTAGAAAATGCTGGGGATATCACCTTTGAGGGAAAAGCTGAAAACGCTAATTTTTATGTTTGGGATTTTGGCGATGGTCAAAAGAGTGAGTCTCTAGTCGATACCGCAAATACAAACCATATCTACTCAGTTGGTGGGGATGTGACCGCGACTATGACAGCGTATAGAACGGTCTCCGAATCAGATAGTATCCTAAACAAGCAAAAGGAATATTCTGGTAAGGCAATTGTTGCACAGAAAAAGGTTAAATTCTTTGTAAATTTACCAGTAGTCAGATTCGCTTATGATGAAAAGGGTGACGTTCGAGTAGAATCAGACGAAATAACACAAAAAACACCCTCTTCAGAAGTTGCACTGCTCGACCAGACTCAAGCAGTTTTAGGCGCGACAGAAGATGCCTGTAACAACTGGACACAAGTATATTCCACTAGTATAGGAAGCTGGCCAACTCAGCTTAAGGTTAGAGAGGTGGGCGTTTATCAACTAAAAAATATGGGGGTTTCCTCTGGTTATAAAAAAGTTATAGACGATAACTTGATCAATGCGGGCTGTAGAGTCCGTTTTAACGAAGAAAAGACCGCTTTTTCCTTAAGATGTCCAAAAGCAACATACGGGAATTTTGGAGTTAGTTTCGAGAAAAAAGTTAATGGTGAATGGATAACTTGTGGCAAGAAAACAGTAAATGTACAAGTAGCAGGCGGTGGTGAAAAATGTGATAATCCAGCATGGGTTTTACAAAATGGAGTATGTAAATTTATTAATAATTCCTGTGCAACCAAGATCGATAATTGTAAATGCGGGATTCAAAATGTGACAGCGAAACAAGTTGAAAGTACACCACCAACTCCACTTACATATACTTTTAAGATTACTCCTCCCGCAGATTCAAACGCCAAACTATACAAAATAGACTTTAACGACGGAGATAGTGCACCACAAGTAATCACAGACATAAACAACACAATTTATACGTTCAAAAATCCAGGTCCACATAATGTGACGGTCACTTCCTTTGCTGAGGAGAATCCCTCGACGGACTCAACCCCATGTGGAACATACACTTTGACTCTCAATCCACAGTCATGTTCAGTTGGACAGATAAGAACATTTACGGCTGATAAATATAGTGGAGATATGGTACAAAGCCCGACAGGTGTGCCGATCCAATTCTATGAGCCGACCGTGGCTGATGCTGATCTGCCCAAAAAAGCTGATAAATATAGGATAAAATATGGAGATAATAGTGAGGAAGTAGTTTCTCCGTCTACAAGCACTACTGATGGTCCAAAAGTTATCGCGACCCATACTTATTTGAGCCGAGGAAATTATCTTCCAACCATCGAGGGGCTAAAGCAAGGCGGAACTGATAGTGCGCCAACCTATACTAGCTGTGGATCCCCTATTAACTTGAACAAGCAAATTGTTATAACAGGACCAGTCACCGGAACAGAGGCAAGCTGTAGTCTTGGTACTACCACCTTGACTGCCACTCCGCCCGAGGGTGTAGCAACACCACAGGATCCACTCGAGGTAACATTTACAACGAAAATAGTAAAAGCTGATAATATTCCACTAGGAACAGAATATCAGCTGGTTTGGGGAGATGCAGCTGGCGCTTCGGAACCTATAATTGTTGAGGAAAATGCGACAGAAAAGACCATTACCAAAAGTCACAAATATAAGGGGCCGAACTTGAGTCCGGGGTCAGACGGAAAATACACGGTGATTTTGCAGGCCTTCCGAATTGTAGGTGGGGCCAGAGTTAGTTGTGGCTCAGTTTCAACAGCGGTCACTATTACAAATATTGCCGATGAAGGAGTCTCCTGTGCATTTACAGGTGGTTTTACGGCGAAACCTATGAAAGTAGATGTAAGTAAAAACAAGACTGTTACTTTTAAGCAAGATATAACACCAGAGGAGAGCACAAAAACACGTAAACAGCCTAATTTTTGGCGCTATAGCTTCGGCGACGGAGACACTAAGCCAATAAATGCAACCGTCGAAGAATTAAACAAAATGAAGATTATGCATGATTATGATACAAATGGCACCTATAACGTAGTTTTGAGGGGGTACTATTATGGCAATAGTTCTGTCGAGTGTGCTGGTGTGGCTGGATTGGATAATCCAATAGAAGTAGTCAATGGTAAAGAAAATCCAAATAAACCAGGATCATGCACCGTTGGAGACGTTCAGCTAACTCCAGCAGGGGGCTCTGTGACTAAGCCTTTTGAAAAAACAGTTACTATTACGGGCATGGACAGAGTGGATTCAGTAGTAATTGATTGGGGTTTAGAAGAAACGCCCACAACGATAGAAAACCTCAAGGATAAGCCGACGACTACATCAAAGCATATTTACAAAGCGGACGGTACTTACCCGGTAAAAGTAACGAGTTACAAAAACAATCTTGCTGTAAACTGCGGAACCAAAGAATTTGAGGCCTTTACAATTGGAACGCCTGTGCCGGGGACTGGGACCGAGCCAACCTGCAATTTGACAGCGAGCCCGGAGACCTTGACGGCTAGTGGGTCGTCGACAATTAATTGGACCACAACCAATGCTACTTCCTTCAAAATAAACGAAGCTGACAAAACACCAGTTGCGTCGGGATCCATGACCGAAACAGTCGCAGCAACCAAAACCTATACCGGGACAGCGACAAAAGACTCTAAAACTGCTACATGTACAGCAACCGTAACAGTTGGAACAACTCCAGCGGCGACTACGTTTACGATTACAACCTTGACCGCAAATGACAGGAAATGTCAGATCACAGTCCCGGGAAGAACCCCAACCACGGATGATACAATTGTAAGAACCTATCCTGTTAACCAGGGAGAAAGCCTGACTTTTACAGGCTCTGCCACAGAAAATAGTCTTACATTTAATGGTTTTTTAGTAGATGGAGCGCTACAGACAGGGACTTCTTATACGTTATCAAACATTACAGCGGCACACACGCTACAAGCGAATTGTCTACCAGTAACTCAGAACCCCGTGAAAGGAGCATGCTTTAAAGACCCTGGAGGATTATCAGGAGGGACTTGGACCCAAAAGTATTTTAATGATAACTGGCCTATGGGAGCGTGTTCGGCTGGTGGTGACCCGATTCGAGGAGATGACACAGACAAGAATGGCGTAAAAAAATGGCATTGGACTTGCCCAGGAACTTACGGTGGCGACGACGTTTTTTGCAGCGCTACAAAAAAATAACATTAATGAGTGATTATAATAAAGTATCACCCTATATAGGGTGATACTTTATTAATAGGTAACGGTCTTTTCATAAATAATCCAATTGATATGTTTTTAGTCGCTATTTTTACTTGACGACCAAGAATGTAAACCATACAATTGTAACAGTAACAAATGCTTATTTGTGAAAACAAAAAAAGAACAAAATATGAAAATTAATAAGAAAAAAATTATATTCGCTGGTGCTTGGATATTGGCTGTTCTTTTGTTAATTTTTGGGGGGATTTTTTTAGGCAAATATGTCCGCAGTTCAAAAGTCACCGCAAACAAAGACAGTCTCTATCTAGCGAACCAAGTTATTATCAAGACCACTGCAACAAAAAGTACATCCAGTAATTCAACAAAAATTAAGGTTCGTTATAAACCAACTAACTCAAAAACATGGACGGAGGTGGGACCGAAGCTAGCCATAGTTTCGGGGAACAATCTGATTCAAAGTTTTGACGTAACTGATCTTAAGGTAGCGACTACATATGAATATCAAACACAGACAATAGATAGTAAGGGAAGTATAAGCACTTGGACATCATCAAGTGTTTTTGCGACTGCTCGTGAAAAAGGAAAATCGGCTAGCAGTGGCGCAGTTGCCCTTTCTAGCGCCACTAATATAAACAATCCAGGAGACATCTCCTTTGATGGCAAGGCCGAGAATGCGGACTTCTATATCTGGGCCTTTGGTGATGGGAGCAAAAGCAACGATCTGGCCACGAGTGCCCTGACAAATCATATTTACACTGTTGGCGGAGAGACGATAGCGACCATGACTGCCTACAAATATGTTCCAGCATCAAATAACTTTTTTAACAAGCAAGAGAAATATTCAGGTCGAGCGATTGTGGCTCAAAAAGAAATTAAATTTTTTGTAAACTTGCCTATTCCAGTGGTGAACTATACAGAAGACGGAGGGATTCTTGTTATCCCTGGTGGCAAAACAGCTTCAACCAACCAATCGAACGTGGCGTTAGTTGATCAGAATCAGGCAGTATTGGGTTCAGCCACATCGAACCCACCTCAATGTAATACCAATCCAGTAAATATAGACGGACCAGCAAAAATTGGCATAAACGTCGACGTGGATTATAGTCTAAAGGCAAATAATGGTTTATTAGCTAGCAAGCCGAGTATCAATCTAGGTGAAGGCTTGAAAGCTGCTGGATGTCAGATTGAAATCCCCAACACGGCGGACTGCGTTGGTTGTGTTACAAATAATAAAATTAAATTTAGATTGAAATGTACCAGTGCTGGCAGTGGAGACTTGCTAATTTCTTGGTCTACCGGTGGGAATAATGGCAGGGACTCAATTGCAGAATGCAATAAAACATTTAAAGTCGATGTTAGTAGTACCGAAAAATGTGACAATTCTGTCTGGGTATTGGAGGATGGAAAGTGTCTTTTCAAAAAGAATCAATGCACAACCATCATCGATCAATGCAAATGTGGCATCAACAAAGTTACGGCGACTCAGGATGCGACCAACTCTTTAAAATATACCTTTGATATCGATACTCCTGCAGAGTCAACGGCCAGATCATTTAAGTTTGATTTTGATGATGGGAGTAAGCCAAAGACAACCCTCAAAAAAAGCGTGGTTTATACCTTTGCCAAGCCTGGTTTATATCAAGTCATCGTTCGATCATACAAACAAGATCTTCCTTCGGGATCCGCTTGTGGTCAAGTAACGGTGGTCGTAAATCCAGCTACTTGTAAAACTGGGACTTTTGCGGCAAATAGCTACAGTGGCGATACGACCAAGGCCCCTGTCCAAATTGCTTTTGCTAATACCGAGGCGAGTAGCGTTGCTAAATATGTTTTAATATACGGGGATAATAGTAGAGGTGAAGGTAAATTTGACGCAATCAGCAACCACTCTTACAAAAACCCTGGTACTTATCAACCAGCGCTCAATGGTTTTGACGCTGATGGAAATAGCTGTGGAGTAGTCTCGCTCGATAAGCCGATCGTTTTAACTGGTCCAGCAGCAGAGGATTCGGCAAACCTGGGCAAATTTATAGCCGAGCCACTCTCTGGTGAGGCGACCGCCAAAAATCCGCTCAAAGTTAATTTTTCTATCACCCCAGTTGCAGTATCGGCAGGGCAAAAAGCGGTGACCGAATATCGGCTAGACTGGGGAGACAATCAAACTCCGGGTACTCAGAAAGTCTCTCAAGATAATACATTGAACAAAATTACTTTCCAGCATAGCTATCTCGGACCAAACCAAAACAGCGTTAGCGGGGGTTATACGGCAATTTTGCAAGGCTTCTGTTTGGATGACAAAGGAGTCATAGCAAGCTGTGGATCGAAGGCATTGGATATCAAGATTACAAACACTAAAGGGATAATTCCGATCACTCTCTGTCAATTCGACGGGGCTATTACTGCTAAGCCAAAAGATGCAAAATCTGGACAGAAAGTCACTATTTCGGCCAATAATATCAAAAAAGGCGACCAAGCAACGAGCCTGCCCAACTCTTGGCAGTACAATTTCGGTGATATGATTACCCAGGATATTAGCGGCAAAGCAAATAAGAAGAAAGTAACCCACACTTATCAGCAGGACGGCCTTTATAGTGTCGTTCTGACAGGTTTTCTTGAAACTCCCACTGGCAAGGTAAGTTGTGGCTCTATTGCCACCACTGTTCAAGTTGGAAAAGCGATAACCAACCCCAACACTTGCTCAGTCGGTGCTATCAAAGTTATTCCAGAGAAAGAAAAGTCTGTGAGTGTGACAATGAATGGAATGAAGGGGGCAGACAAAATCAATATTGAGTGGGGAGACAAAGAGTCAGATAGTTATGTCGTAACTGGCAAAACGACGATTAGTGAAAAACATCAATATGCAGCAAATGGTCAATATACCATCAAAGTAACTGGCTACAAATCTAGCCTGACAACTTTATGTGGGGAGGTGAGTAGTCAAGTGACGATCGAGGGTCAGACCGCAAGCCTTGCTAATCCTGCTATTCCAGGAAATGAGTTTACGTTATCTGCCACGGTGAGTAGTGGGGCCAATCCATTGGTCCTAGACCTGGAGATAAAAGATAAAAACGGCACTATTGTTGCTCCTTCAAACGCGGAATATAGTGTAGTCGTAACCCAAGTAGGTTATGAGGGTGATCCAGAGACATTTAGCTTTGACGGCAAAAAATATAAATTCTGTGGCCCAGATTCTCAGACTAGCTATAAGGTCAAGGCCTTTCGAAAAGTTGCTAATGCCGACGGCACCACTACAGAAACTAACTCTAATGAAGTAACCGTTGCTGTAACTCCGTCGAGCAACGCAGATAAATGTGTGAAATAGGGGAACACTTGACGCCTGAAGGGGCAAGACCTACAATTAGCTTAATAAAATAAAAATATTAACGTGAGGGCAAAAGATGCAAATAAATAAGAAGAAAGCCTTAACTGCTGGCATTAGTTTAGCGGTTATTTTATTTTTGATATTCGGTGGCTATTTTCTAGGTAAATATCTAAAATCACCAAAGACAGTTGCTAAGGTTGGCAAAGAAAAAATCACTGAGACAGATCTAGCGATGGAGTTAGCCTTTAATAGCAAAGCACCGACAGATCAGGAAAAATTGGTTGCCCTAAAACAACTAATAAACTGCAAGATTGCTCAAAACGAAGCTGACAAACTAGACATCACTGTTAGTGACGCTGAGGTTGGCAAAAGCATCACTGATGTCATTGGCGATAAATACGATAAATATTCAGATTTTCAAAAGGATGTTATTAGGGACGACACTAGGTGTCGGATTCTCGAGTTTAAAGTTCGGGATCATTACGTTGCTTGGGCAGACGGCAATTACCTTGCTATAAATGTGCCCGCTAATGATGTTGAGGCAGATAGTCAGGCGGAGGCTTTAGCGACACAACTGGCAAATGATATTTCAAACGGAAAGATAAAATTTGATCAAGCAAAGGCTCAGCTCACCGCTAATTCGGCCTTTGGTTCATCTAAAAACAGCTTGATATCATCCAGTTTTGACAAAAATTCTTTTTTAAATAATTATGATATATTCTCTGATCAGGCGGTAAAGGCAAGTGTTTTTGATTATCTAAAAACTGCTCCATCTGGCGATACAGCGGCCTACAATTTTTCTTCCTTTATCGGTCAAGTTTTTGCTGAAGGCGAGACGACACCTGTCTATGCTTTGCCAGCGATTGTTCAAAAACAAACCGTAAAAACATCGGATGGTAAAACTGCGAGCAGACTTTTGGTTATCGATGTAAACAACAAACAACAAGGTGAGTTTGCCTCCTATGATGACTACACGAAAGCAAAATACAAAGAATACAAGGTTTCGTACAAGATTAATTCTGAGCTAAATTCCAAAAAAGATAAGACCAATGTCGCACTCGCAAGTGCGGGCGTTTCCGACCTAGGTCTGAATCAGTTTGTTGCTGGGATTTATTATATAGACCAGAAAGGAAATAAAATCCCTCTAGACCTAACGTCTGGCGGCAAATCAAATGCTTCTGTAAATATCAATGGTAGTCAGGGCGTGATGGAGAAGGCATCTACAGATAAATACACTTATTCGTCAGACAAAAAGGGCACCACTCAAATATTACTTCCTCAGACTGTCGATAATAAAGTAGCTCAGAATCTACCACAGAATATGAACTCAGCCAGTGGCTATTGGAGTTGGGATGCAAGAGGTACAAGTGACGGTTCACAAGGAAGTGTCATCAATACAGGGACCAATAAAGCCTTTAGTCTGGGGACAATTACTAATACTGGCAAAGCGCATTATAACGAATTTGTCTGGAGATCAAGCTATCTGACACCAACTTCTGTGACCCTCCTCTCCCCTGATAACGGAGCCCTACTGCTAGCAAACAATGTTTTAGTTCAGGCCGAAGTATCTAGCAAGCAGGTGAACAGCTACAAGATAATGGTTCGTTACAAACCAACGAATAATTCTAAATGGTTAGAAACTAGCTGGCATCCTGGCATTTTCACTATTAGTGGAACACCACAAACATTTGAGTTAAAGGATTTGAAAAAAGCAACCAAATATGAATGGCAAGCCAAGTCGACCTCTGTGGATGGAGCTGAGGACGATTGGACATCCTCATCTACCTTTATGACGGCGCGAGATAGTGTCGATATCAAAGACAATATTTTGATAGCAACGGCTACCTCAGAGAATATAGATAATAGTGGCGATATCACCTTCAACGGCAAGACTGAAAATGCCGATTTCTATGTTTGGGATTTTGGCGATGGCAACAAGAGTGAAGACCTAGCAGGAACAGCAAGCACTAACCATGTCTACGAAACTGGTGGAGAAGTCACTGCAAATTTAACAGCCTATAAATATGTGGCACCAGGTAGCTGGTACAACAAACAAAAAGATTATTCTGGTCGTGCCATGGTCGCCCAAAAAGAAGTTAAATTCTTTGTTAATCTACCAGTAACTGATTACAATGAACCAACAACCGAATCTGAGGTGATAAATGCAGGTGGAGAAGATAATATATCTACTTTGAATGAGTCAAGCGTGGCTCTTGCAGGTCAAGACCAGGCAGTCCTAGGGTCGGAGGCAAATATATGTGTTATGCCCGTGATAAGAGCAATAAATGGGGGTAAAGCTGGGCAAAGGATAGAGACTGTGATTTCGGGTAGAATTGTTTCTGGAAATGGAAAAGGGTTGAGTTGCGGCGATGTTAAATATTCAATAAACTGGGGAGATACTTACAACACGGCAGATAACCAAAGTGGGGTTGGGGCTAGAACTCTCTGCCGGATTGATGGGAGAAGTGACCCAACCGCGAGATCAGATAATTATTTTTATCATACATATAAATACGGGGGCACATATAAAATTATTGTGACGGCGCACCACTTGGGAAACGACGGTGACTGCATAAAACAAATATCTTATTATAAAAAAATAACAGGGACCGTTCCTCCTGGTCCAGGAGGAAGTAGTAGTTGTTCGTTAGCAAATGCAGGTACTCCATCAGCGGCCGAACACAATACAGCACTTGCAAAACAAAATGTAGATTTTTCATTCAAGATTACAGGTGCTGACGGAGCGTCTAGTTGGAAAATCAACTTTGGGGACGGGAAAACCGGCACAGCTACAGGTAATAGTCCAGTAGTAAGCCATAAATATGCCAAAACAGGAGGCTATAAGGTAGTTGCTTCTGGCTTCTACAAGGGAGGCGAGCACAACCAACAGACGCTTCCTTGTTCGCCCGCATCCTTTACTTTTAATGTGAATGTTACTGGTTCAGGTGGGACTGGTGATAAGTGTCTTGTAAAAATTACAGGACCAACGAAGCTAACTGTTGGGGAAAGTACCTATATATATACTCAGTATGACAGTAATAGTATTAAGATGACTTTTCCAAAGAATAATGCAAATTGTAAACCAGACACGTCGCAAGGGCAAAAGAATTGGGTGAAATGTAGCAAGGAAGGTAATGTAACGATAAAAATTGAAGGTTACCAAAAAGGACAAAGTACACCCTGTGATTCAGTTTCTAAAACCTTAATCGTAAGTGCAAGTGGTGGCTCAGGCGGAGGTGGCGGAACTGGCGGCGGAGGTACCGGAGGGGGCGGAACTGGAGGTGGCGGTTCTGGCGGAGGAACAAGCTGTGACAATAAGGTTTGGGAGATTAGAAATGGAGAGTGCAAATTTGTAACAGACTCTTGCAAAACCGCGATAGACAACTGTAAATGTGGCATCAAGAGCGTCAAAGTAGCCCCAGACTCCACTAATCCTCTCAAATACACTTTCACGGTATTAGGTGCGGGCGTTGAGGCCAAAGCTTTCAAAGTGAATTTTGGTGACGGCAGTGCGGATCAGAACCAAGATAGTAAAACATTCTCATATACATATAAAAAATCAGGAAGCTACAAGGTTGTTATCAGTTCATGGCCCTCTTCTGCTGATCGGAATAGTGGGAACAAAGCTTGCGATAAATTTTCTACTAAAATCACGGCCAGGAGTTGTAATACAGGCACATTCACGTCCAATACCTACTCTGGTGATACAACCGCTGGACCGATCAAGATAACTTTCTCAAATAGTGGAGCAAGCAAAGTCACAAATTACAAACTTAGTTATGGAGTCAATGGTCTAGTCAAAGAGAGTCCTACTTTTGCTCCTCTTAGCACCAATGACTATCCTAAGGGCACTTATCGCCCGACACTAGAGGGCTTTGATGCAGATGGTGCTAGTTGTGGCGTAGTTTCTCTAGACAAGCAAATGCGTTTTACTGGACCGAGCACATCATCGGAGTGTACAGTTGGCAAGCTAGTCGCCACTCCAGCAGAAGGGGAGGCGACAACAGCCAAGCCACTTTCAGTCAAATTCACCTCGACAGGCAATACTGGCGGAACATATTACAGACTCAAATGGGGTGATAATAAAGCGGCTGGAGAAGCTACTAGCATGGCCGCTAATCTATCATTTGAGCATTCATATGTCAGACCAAACTGGGGTTCGGCTGACGGCTCATACACAGCAATCCTCCAAGCCTACAAGAATAATCCAGTCACAGGGACTCTTACCGACTGTGGGTCTGTTTCCACGGTAGTCAAGATTACAAACTATGTTAACCCGGGAGATGTTACGTGTGCCTTCGGTGGAACCTTGACCGCCAAGCCCAAGAAAGGTGATGCGGAGCTAGCAGTGGTATTTAATGGAAAAGTCAAAAAAGCAAGTGAGGCTACCAAAGAACCGAATCGATGGCACATTAGCTACGGTGATTATGGGAATAACCCCGGCCACGGGTCAGCTACATTTGATGCTACCATTGCTCAGTTAAACAAAAAAAACATGAAACATACTTACAAATATACCCAGGATTATAGCGTGGTCTTGTCGGGAACTTATAATGGCGTTTCCTGTGGTTCGATTGCGACAACGGTCAAAGTGACCGGTAGTAAAACCCCTCCGACTGAAATCTGTACAATCGGAACACTTACGGTCAAACCAACAGCAGGCAAAGTAAATGATCAATTTAGCTTTGATGTAACGGGGATGAATAATAGCAAGGTCATATATATTGATTATGGCGATGGAGTGACGGAGCAAAAGAGCAACTTCAAGGATACGAAACTGACACTATCTCATAAATACACCGCTCCTAGCCCAACAGAGGGCTATAAAACGACGATAACTGGATCATTAGGGATTGGCTCAGATCTGAAGCTCTGTGGCAGCCAGACCGTTTATGTGAAGATTAGTGGAACGTCTGCAACGGGACAATATCTCTGCTCTGACTCCGATCAATGTATTTTTGGTGGAGCGACTTGTCCGACTGGTTTGAATTGTTATAACAATGACACCACTTGTGCCAATCAGTGCAAATGTGTTGGTGAAGGAGAATCCCTTGGACCGATGACTTCAGATAATAACAAAAAATGTTGTACTGGACTAGTTGAGAAGCCACCAACAGGCGTGGTTGGAAATAGAGGCACTTGTGAAAAGCCAGTTACAGGTAATACCTGCCCATCTGATAAAGTGACTTGTAGTGATGGTTCTTGCGCGGCGACTGAGGCGGATTGTCCAGTTGATCCTGGGACATGTGAAGCCGGAGAAAAGAAGTGCAACGGTAGCTGTATTCCAGATGCAGACGAATGTCTAATTGACCCGGGCTTAGACGGAATCAGTCTGTCCGCAAGCGAGATTACAGCGGCCAATCCTTTGATAACAAACTTTACCATCAAGGACAAAGATGGCAACGAAATCGAGGCTTCAAACACAAACTATAAGATAGAAATTATTCAAGTTGGCTTCGACGATTCCCAAACCGAGGCTTATGATGGCAGACCATTCAAATTCTGTGGTCCTGACAATGTCACTACTTACAAAGCCAAGGCGGTTCGGATTGTGACTGATTCGGCAGGCAGTGAAACCAGAATAGTCTCAAATGAGGTCACAATTGTTGTGAATCCTTCAGTAGATAAGGATAACTGTAAAACCTAACAAAAGCTAAGATATTAGGAATAAAATTTACGTATGCCAAGTGTTATAACGCCTAGAGACGGCGAAAAAGTCCTTCTGACCTTGCGGAAAAATCCAAATAAATTTGGTAAGCAGATTATCAAAGGTTTGATTTTTCTGTTGATTCCTATTCTCGCTTTTATCTTTTTTAACAATCAGATTATCTTGACGATCGCGGTTGTTCTTCTCCTAATGTTTCTGATATATACTCTTTATTATTTCTTGATCTGGTTTTATGACGTCTATATTATCACAAACATACGTATAATATGCGTTAATCGTCACAGCCTCTTCTCGCAAGAGTTTTCAGAGACAGACCTTAGCAAAATTCAAGATGTGACCTATTCGATAAAAGGGATCTTTGCGACGATGTTTAAATACGGCACGGTCAATATTAGGACATCGACCGGGCTGACATTGGAGCTTTCTGACCTCTCTGACCCAGACGAAGTCCAGGAAATGATTCGTAGCCTGGCTGACGTCACCCACAAGAAACAGAATCAAGAAATGTCGGCCGCAGAGTTGATTGAATATATTGCCAAACAGCACAAAAAATAACTTGAATATACGGCAAAAGATAAGTATCATAATATAAGCTAAGCTTAAGGAGAGGTGTGAAGTTCACTGTCCATAAAAAGGTACTGGCTAAGGTCAAAGGGAAACTCAAAAAAACCAAGCCAGCAACATTATCAACGGAAAAACAAAATCATATCGCTAAAACAGACACAGTTTCTGCAAAGGAGCTGGAGGTCACCGAAGCGACTATTGAAGAACGAAAACTATTTGGCTTTCTTCATATCAAAAGAAAGAAAACACTTGCTGTAATCGGTGTTATTTCTGCTATTTTTATTTTTCTGGGAATTACAGGTATTGGCCTTTATGGTTATCGTTGGGAGAACAATTACGCAACATCAGTGACCAAATACGTTCCTTACCCTATTGCTATGGTTAATGGCCAATTTATAAGCTATTACTCTTACCTTGAGCATCTCAATATGTTGAAAAATTACCAAACAAACTTCAAAAAGGTAGATTTCAAGACAAAAGAAGGCAAGAAACAACTTGAAACGATGCGCCAAGAAACCATGGACACCCTGGTTGATAACAAAATAGTTTCAGCAGAAGCAAAAAAACAGAAAGTCAAAATTGACCAAAAAGAACTGGATGACTCATATGCCCAATTGATCAAAAGCAATGGTGGCGAGAAAACCTTTGCCGAAGTTTTGAAAAAATATTATGGAGTTACAGTAGCGGAATTCAAGGAAGATGTTTACAAGGATAGACTATTACGCCAGAAAGTGATGCAGAATTTTTCTGCCGCGGATGGTCTAAATCAAGAGTCAAGGAAAAAAGCAGAAGAGGTACTAGCGAAAGTAAAAGCTGGTGAGGACTTCCAGGCTCTAGCCAAGAAATACAGCCAAGATAGTACCGCCGCAAATGGTGGCGATCTGGGGACATTCGGCAAAGGCAAAATGGTTCCTGAGTTTGAGAAAGCAGCTTTTGTCCTCAAAGCAAACGAGGTTAGCGGATTAGTGAAGACCGTCTATGGTTATCATATTATCAAGGTTACTGAGGTGAAGGGAGATCAAATTCACGCTTATCACATCTTGATCAAGACCAAAGATTTTCAAACCTGGCTGGATGATGCCATCAAAAAGGCAAAAGTTAGATTGTTCGTGAAACTATAAGCTAACTTCAAATTGACCATTTAGATAAATTTTGCTATAATTTTCTAGCACAAAATAAAAACTTGCGGTGACAGCGCGCATAGGTATATGAGCCTCACCGACAAGGGAGGTAATTTTTTTAGGCCCGGTAGTTCAGTTGGTTAGAACGCCACACTGTCACTGTGGAGGTCGCCAGTTCGAGTCTGGTCCGGGTCGCCAAGTATTGCTATTTGGAACTAAGTTCCTATGTATAAAAAAAGACGAAATTCTTACGAAAGTCGTCTTTTTTTAATGGACCCCAACGGGGATAGAACTAATTACTTTAAAAAAATATACTTATCTTGAAGGTAAATCTTAGCACCCAAATTGTTCAGGAGTCTTTGCTTCTCTTCCGGGGTACCTTTCTGAATTACATATTTCATTTGCGAGCGGACATCGACATGTTTTCTGACCTCCTTTTGGTAATTATCGCTCATTTGGTCTGTAAACCTATGAAACCTACTCACTTCATACTCATATTCTTTTCTTAGCAAGAATTTATCCAAATTAACTCCGTCCATCATCTTAATTAACTGAGGTACGAGATTATCTTCATTTATTGGATCTTGAGTGCAAGTTCGTTTGGTGTATTTACTACAGAGATAATAGGTATATCTTTTCTTAGTACCATCCGAAAGAATCTTTATCTTTTCTTCTGCCGTAACGGATGAGCCACACTCACCACACTTTATTGTCTTAGAATAATCAAATACTTTAGAGTTTGTCCTTCCTTTTGGCATTGATTTAAAACGTTTTTGAACTTTATCAAACAATTCTTTAGTAACTATTGATTCGTGATTAGCCTTGTACCAATTACCGCTTCCAATTGGCCATTCAAACTCACCATAATAGTATGGATTTGCAAGTGAGGTAAATAAGGCGTTCAGTGATATGCTTTTACCCAATCTCGTCTTAAAGCCTACACTATCGGCCCAATCGATGATTTTTCTACCAGATATGCCTGCGGCTGACATCTCGAATATTTTCTTAATGAGAGGAGCTCTTTCGGGGTCTAGGGTGATTACTTTCATACCTTTAGCGTGTATTGGGTCGTTTAGGTAACCAAGCGGTGTCATACAGGGCCTAACCCCCATCTCACACTTCATCTTCATACCTCGTTTGACGTTCACTGCTCTGTTGTCATTCTCGAGTTTGGCTTGAGACCCAAGAATCATTAGTAGGAATTTGTCATTTGGGCTATTCGTGAACACCTGACCATAAGTTCTTATCTCTGCAAGACATTTATTATCTATCAGATCGACTAACCTACCCAGGTCTCCAGCGTTACGACTAAGCCTATCGGTTGCCCAGGTCAAAATCCCCTGATACTTATCGTCCTTGAGGCCCTGGATTAACTCGTTATATATAGGTCTTTCACCTGAATCTTTCGCAGAATGTGATTCTCTCTTAATTTCGACTACGTTGAGTCCATCTCGTTCTGCAATTGCCAGCATTTCTTTAACCTGGGACTCAATAGAAAGAGCTTGTTTCTCGTCGTTTTCAGTCGACTTCCGTGCGTAGAGGCAGTAGCTGTATTTCATGCCCCGATGGTAACGCTGAAACATGCTTTTGTTAAGCGCTTTTTTACCTTGAAAAAATGTATCCTTATGTGCCTGATTACCATTACATTTATGTTCGAAAAAGGTTAAAATATATAGAACGAAAGGTGGATTTATGCGGGATTATTTTTATTTTAAGGAAAAACGGAAAATCGTTCCTTTTGTCGATAAGGCTACTAACGAAATTGCTAAACAAAAATTAGATACTATTTTCTCGAACAGGGAAAGTATAGGCTTGCCTGCAAGATTCGTAGAAAACTGGGATAAGGTGTCTTTATACCACCCATCTGGCAATATTGAAAAGGCGAACGCAGTTATTATAGATGCCAATGAGGGTGCATATGCACTCGATAATAAATTAAATCACTATACGGGCAAAGAATGGATAAAGTTTTCCTGTAGTTGGTTTGTTTTTAATGCCCTCCCAGAAGATATTAGGGCAGAAAAAGAGCTAGATCCGAAAATTGAAGAACATCCTGCAACATTCTCTCCGACAATGATCGAGTCCTTCATTAAATTTTTTACCAAAGAGGGTCAAAGTGTAATTGACCCATTCCTCGGAATCGGCAGCACGCTCGAAGCCTGCAAACGTTCTGGGCGAATAGGATATGGGGTCGAGCTTAGCGAAAAATATTACAAGCTCAGCCTGAAGAGAACCCCTGAGTTCAAAAACAATATTTTTAACGATAATTCTTTGAATATAGATAAACTAAAGCTACCAGAAATAGATTTTGCTATATCATCACCGCCGTACTGGGATATTTTGAACCGTAGTACGCATGACTTTAAAAAGAACCGAGAAAAAAGCAATCTAGATGTAAAATATTCAGAATCAGATGGTGATATTGGAAACATTGATGACTATGAAAAGTTTTTAGACTCGGTCTGTGAAATATACCTTAACCTTTATAAGGTACTTAAAAAAGGTGCCTATAACGTTATTATTGTGAAGAATATCAAAAAAGGAAGCCGCATGTACCCACTCGCATGGGATATTGCAAGCAGGTTGTCTAAAACTTATGTGTTAAAAGATGAAAAAATATGGATACAGGATAAGGCTGGTTTAGCACCTTTTGGATACCCCTACTCATGGGCAAGTAACATACTACATAATTACTGCATTATTTTAAGAAAAGAGTAATTATGGCAGTTACTACTCAGTTAATTGATTTAGATCAAATCATAATCAATAAATCATATTCTCGTATTTCGAAAATTCATAAGTACTGGTCACGGAAACCCTGGTACATCATTGATCAATATATCAATAAGTACTCTAAAAAAGAGGAGACGGTATTAGACCCATTTATGGGAAGCGGATCGACAGGTCTAGAGGCAATTTTGAACGGCCGATCTTTTATTGGGTATGACCTAAATCCTATTTCAGTTACGGTTTCAAAAAATACCCTCAAGGTTGAGTTTGACGTTTCGGAATTCAGTCGAGGGTTTAAAAAAATAGAAAAGGATCTTAAGGATAAAATTATGGATTTATACAGAATTGATTCTGATAAATACATTCTTTATGGTATCACTGGGTCCAAGAACACAAAGGATTATAATGCTGTTTTGGGCGATTACAATTTTAAAAACAAAGAACGCACCACAATATCAAAAAGCTTATTAAGGAAAGAAGTGCCACTATCGGATGTTAAATACCCAGATTGTGATTTCCCAATTAAATTCTACAAAGATAGGTTCTCATACAAAGGTGTTAAACGAGTTTCTCAGATGTTCTCTACGCGCAACCTATTTGCATTAGCAATTTTGAAAAATTATTTAGACAAAACTAGCTTAAAATACAAAGACTTATATCTGCTTGGGTTTTCAAATACGATTCTACATGCTTCAAAGTTAAAAGGCGAAAACGTTAGGCCGCTAAGCGTAAATAATTATTGGATACCTGATGATTATATTGAGGAAAATGTTTGGTGGAGGTTCGCGGATAGAGTAAATAACATTAAGCTAGCCAAAACTGCTATTTCTTCTAGAATTACCTCTGAGAAATTAAACCCTAACGACAGCTACAAACTTATTAATAAAACTTCTTTAAAGCTTAAGGAAATCGAAGATAACTCAATGGATTACATTTTTACTGACCCTCCATACGGAGACGCTATCCAGTATTCCGAACTTTCATATATTTGGAACTGTTGGCTTGGGAAAAAATTCGATACCTCCGCAGAGGTAATAATTAATCCAGTCCAGAACAAAAATAGTCAGACATTTAGCGACCAAATGAGCGTTTTTTTAAGTAATGCTCACAGGGTATTAAAAGATAATCACTACTTCACAATCTGTTTCCAAAATAAAAACCTAAAAATCTGGTCAGATTTGGCAAAAATTATTAGAAACCAGGGCTTTGAGCTAGTTGATATTTCTGTATATGACACCTTAGGTTGTCCCTACAATAAAAACTGGTCAAAATTTTCTCCAAAGTCTGACTTTTACATTACTTTTAGGAAGATAAAGCAAAAAAGTGTTAAGATAAGCAAAGATACAATTAGTATCGATGAAATTTTTTCAGAAGTGCTAAAAGAGATTAATGGAAGTGGGTTAGATATAAACAAGGCTTATGACTTATTTGTAACTAGTCTTATGAAGCATACATTCTCTTTTAAGGAAGTCACTGGGGTAGATAAAATAAACCTTAAGTCAGTAATAAGCAAGTTCGAAAGCTATAAATGATATGGAAATTGGGAAACAAGAATTTTTCAAAATATTCGCAAGCAACTTTAACTACGAGATAGTTGACACAAAGGTTGGCCAAGCTATAAAAATGCCTGCCAGAGATGCTTTTATTTACAGCTCTATCACTGGTGCTGGCTACTTAGATAACCCCTCCTATCCCTTTACTCCCAAGGGACTAATGAAGCTTTTTTATAATGCGCTAAATTACAAATTTGTCACAGGTATATTTGATAATACCACGCTTAAACACACCCCTTATCTGCTTAATAAAGCTAAGCCTTATATTTTTGAGGGTGATAAGTATATCCTACCCGTTGAGTTTACAAGCGATGGCGACCTAGAAAGAGTTATTACCGAGGTATTAGAAGTGGTCGAGAATCCAAATGACTATTTAATACAAAGGATAGAATTAAGAAAAAAAGGTAACGGAATGGAACCGTTCATGGAATACCTTGCTTCTGAGTACTTTAAGAAAGAAGGATACATAGTAGAGACACAGGTTCCGCTGGCGCACTCTATCGGTTCCCCAGACTTCGCTGGTTATGGAATAAATGAGATTACGAAAGAGATTTCTGACTCCTTTCAGCTAACTGAGGGATTTCACCTCATAGAGCTATCTATGATAAGAGCCTGTACCAACAATCGTATAGATTATTCGGCACAAGCTAAAAATGACATTATAGTCGGGGAAGCTAAAACCTCTACAAAAGTAGTGGCCAAACAACTAGAGAAATATTTAGACACAGGTCTTTTTGATGAGGGATATGAGATAAACCCCCTAAAAGATAGTCCCGAGAAAGACTACTTCGGACTAGTATCAATTGGCAAAGACTACCAACTGAACGTAAAAAAACCAGATGCAAAATACAATGTTGTAAATGGTATGCCTAAGCAAGAATATATAAATTGGTTAGTTAACTATTATAAGTTCTATCTAATAGCCAATTTAACAAACGACGAATTGAACAGCCTATATCAGGAGAAAAGAAACGGTTTAATCCGCAATAAGGATGATATATCCACTCTGATTAGTGAATTGAGTTTAGCTGAAATTATCAAAATAGTTAAATCTTTATAGGAAGTACCATGGCATTATCAAGCGACGAGATTATTAAGCGAGAAATAGCAGATACCATTGTTTTGAAGCATGGAATAAGGCTTAGGATATTTCCAGAAAGTAGCAATGACGATCAAGTCTTGTTTTCAGAAGGTGGCTTAACTTTTGGGATTGACGGCTGTTCTTATGGATCATGTGATGCCTGCTGGTACACTGACGAAAACTGGAAGGATGGGTTTGACGGAAATATTGTAAATAAAAAACCAATTATCGCTCTGGAGGGCACAGATGCTTTAAATCGTAAATCCTCAGGCAATGCTCAATACCAGAGGTTTCACCACGCTTTAGGTGCCGTAAAAAACGGATTAATTGGCATATACTACCTAAGAAAAGGATCTGACAAGATACAAGAAGACCTTTTTGGCATGGCTTATAATGCATCCAAAATTGAAAAGGGTGATTATCTAATAGTCGATGATTTGCAAATAGTTCAAGATATTATCGACTTGTATGATAACCCGACCGCACTTCGCTCGTACATTGATGAATACCTAGAAAAAATGTATCAAATATTTAAGGAAAAATTTGAAAAAGTGTACAACGGAAGTTGGCAAACATTTTCTGAAAAAAGATCAACAATTATCGAAAAAGATTATGTTATCAAGTATGCTGGTCGAATGAGAAGAAACTTTACTGACTCTTCTCAAAGAGCAGGCCATATCGCAGTAGGAGAAATGTATCTAACGAAGTATTATTTTAATAATAAAAAAGTGTACTACCTTTTTCCTAAAATGACTAAAAAAGATTTATTATTTCTAGACAACCACAAAGGCACAGACAAAGAATGGTTTCTATTGCGCCACGAGCCGAATGTGCAAATACTGACTATGGATGACTTAATCGGCCTTAGCGATAGTGTGAAAAGCATTTTACTTTCTATCCAAGACGAACCACTTAAGGGCGACGCCATGAAAAAGTTTAATCATAGTGTTGGTATTATTTGGGCGGGGTTAAGAAACGGTTCCGTCACAATAAATCATAGCTAAGTACTAGTTAATCAAAACTTTTCATAAAACTGCACCGCCAAATAAAAATCGCCAGTTGCTTCCATCATCATCCTCGCCTGTGGACTGTTTTTTATGTACCTATAACCAGTAACCCGAATCCAGAAACCCTGGCAATGTTTATCGCCTAGTATGACTGCATGCTTAAAGCTAATGCCATAACCAATCCCTAATGGCTTATGCTGTCTTGCCTCCTCCTCATTGAACATTCTAATCATATTGCCATATGGCAACTCAGGAAATAATCCCATTGGAATCATAATTTCGTATTCATCTTCAGTGGGGTCACCTGTTTTAGACTTCTTGTCATCCGCTAGGAACAAAACTGGGCTTAATGGTTTTATCATTTGGACTCCCTTTCAAATTAAAAAATCTTTCCGTCAGGAAAGATAAGGTCGACCTTTGAACGTTTCCGTCCCTTATCGTTCCACTTTCGTGGCTAGCTGTAGCACCCAACTCTCTTGGGTTGCTGGCAGGTCATCGGGCTAGGTCCCTAACTGCGCTCTCGATATATTTAGTTGTGAATATATTATAATCCTACCTATCCAATAAAGAAATCTGTTTCTGCACAAAAGGGTATTTCAAAATTCAGTATCGCCTCTGCCGCAATGTAGCAAAAAGCATCCATAAGGTCATCATGGCGCTCAACACCGAAATCAACAAGTTGTTGTACTAATTCTTCAGAACAACCCTGTGGGAATAGAATTTGTCCATTCTTGATAAACCTAGCAATAATAGCCAGGCGACTCCGCTTATCCAACCCGCCGTGCTTCCCAGCAGTCACGATTAGCCCATCAGTTTCTAGGATCTGGATTAGCCACTGTTGAAAACCGTTGTCCTCAATAATTAGCTTGTTAGACCTTTTACTTCCAAGCGACGAGTGAATCATTTTTATGGTCTCACTTACTTCGTCGATGCTTGAGATGCGCTTGTTAACAAGTTGCTCATGGATATACAAGTATGGCTTTCCGTCATGATGGAAAATCGAACCACAGATAATGGCCGTCTTATCTGCCGTTGCTTTCTCGGAAATAGCCAAATCCACACCCATGATGTCATTACAGTAGCTAGAATCGTTTTGGTCGGGCATCTCCCTGTAGTATTGAATCCATTCAGGGTGAACGACTTGGTCTTCGTCGGCAATAATTTCAAGCAAATATTCCCGCCTCCAAATTACGTTATCACCGATTTTAGCTTTTTCTTCTGCGAGTATTTTCTTTGAGCTATACTTCCCTGGCCATAACAAGCGACCGTTATCGATTAACGGGAATTCCATGTACTTAGCTGGGAACTCCTTTTTTTCAATTTGGCGCTTCAATTTCATTACTAGACAGTCACGATGCAGTAAGTTCCCAACGACTAGTATTTTTGTGTTCAAGTCGCCCAATGGCACTACTTCACTTTTGTACCATTTATAGGTTTTCTGACGGCTTTCCATAGTCTTGGTAGACGAAGTATCCTCAACGTCATCGCAAATTATTATTTGTGGCCTCGATTCATTATGACGTATACCACGAATACTTTCTCCCACCGAAGCAACAGTTATTTTGGCGTTGTACTTTTTGATATATATCGAATTTGAAGCCCACTCCGAATTAACATCTTGGAACGGACCAAAATCGGAAATCAGTAATCGGTTACCCTCTAGTTGGCTTTTGATATTATTTAGAACATATTTTGACTGACTTTGGTTTTGAGTCAAAATTACAATAAACTTCACTTTCTTGGCCAGTATCGCCCAAATTGGGTAAGAGGTCGTAACTATTGTGGACTTACCCGAACCTCGAAAAGCCACTAATACCGTCATTTTAAGCTCATCTTTCTCGGTCACCTTAAAAATGTCCTTATGAAGCTGCGCTGAAGGGTATTGAATATACTCCGAAAAGTATATGGCGAAAAATGCTTGATGGTTCTTGATGGCCAGCGTTCTTCGGTAGTCTGGGTCTTTTACTATTTCATTTATCTTCATCTTTAACTCCCTCAACAAGCCCAGACATCAGCAGAGCTTGATTGATTTTCTTTTCCTGTTCTTCAGATAGTTCAAAGTTGCTTGTGGCCGAAAGCTCAACCCTTGTACGATACGCTGAGTGCCGATTTCTGAGCCAAAAGATTATGGCGCCAAGATTTCCGTTTTTAATGGCGGTCAGAAGCTGTGCTTCCGCAAGGTCGTTTACAACTTGGCTACCCTCTTGGATAGCATTATCGCAGGCCTTAGCAAATTCCTTATCTTCTCGCCAACGGTAGTATGAGGCCCTTCCTATGCCCATTTTGTCGCAAACGACCGTTATAATCGGCGTTTTTTTTAGATTTTGTAATAGAAGTGCTTTTGTTTCCTCGGTGTGTGCCATTTTAGGCCTCCTCAATCTTTATCGCTTTTGTTTTGGTTAATGACTCATAGCGCCTAATGATAACGTCACAAAATGTTGGGCTCATTTCTACCATGAGACATTTGCGTTTCAACTGCTCACAAGCGATAAGAGTGCTACCACTGCCACCAAACAAATCTAAAACAACATCACCCGATTTTGAGCAACGCAAAAGTGGTTTTTCGTGTAGGGTTGGCGGTTTCTCGGTTGGATGTTCGTATGTGGTTGTAGGCAACCTCTTGGCGAGCCACAGATTTGATATGTTTGTAATGTCCTCAATAGTGTCATTACCATTACCGACCTCTCGATTCATAACCTCGGTTAGATTATTAATCGGTGCGAGATAAGGATTGCCCATTGTGCCATACACACATGGCTCGTATGCCTTGTTAAATGCCGAGTCGGGGGTTGGGTTCTGATTATTCTTAATCCATAGCGCTACACGCTTTAATTTGATTCCAAGATCTCGATATGACTGTTGAATCAACCAAATATAGTTTTCGTCACAGTAGTAGAACACATGGGCGTCTTTTTTTAGAAAAGCTATGCCATTTTCGATCGTTCCTGCAATAAGATTCCGATATTCACGTTCTGACTTAGAGTCATTAACCTGTCCGCCGTATTTAGATTTAGAACCGAATCCCTTGTCGTAATCTAGCGAGATGTTGTAAGGAGGGTCACAGTACATCACACTTACCTTATCTTTATCAACTAACTTTTTCACGACGTCGAAATTCAGGGAGTTGCCACAAATAAGCCGATGGTTCCCGAGTTGAAATAGGTCGCCATCTTTCACAATCGGTTCCGTAGTTTCCTCTAATGCCTCTTCGGTATCAAACTTATCGTTTTCGACCCCAAGTAAGCTGTCCCATATCGGCGATAAGTCCTTTGAGTCAAATCCAACATCAAGTAGCATGTCTAAGTCAAAATCCTTGAGCAAATCCATGTTCCAATCACCCTCAACCTTATTGAGGGTCAGATTTAACCTCTTTTCTTTTTCGATGTCAGCAATATATACGTAACAAACTGGCACTTCTTTATATCCGAGTTCTTTGGCGACGTGTAACCTGAAATGACCGCCGATAACCACGTTCTTGCGGTTTGGCGCACCATTTACCAAAATGGCATCGACTAATCCAAAAGACTTTATGCTCTTTTTCAGGTCATAAATGGCCTTTTTACTCCAAGAGCGAGGATTGTAGATGGCTGGTTTTAGTTCGTCGACCCCGACATAGACTGTTTTGAGTTGGGTTTTCATTTAAATACTCCTTTCTTTATTTTGTTCTACGAACAGTATAAAAAAGGAGTGAGTGTAAAAAGTTGTACAACTACTATGTGAAATATTTAGGATTTAGCCTAACGGCTCTTTTTGTTACCAGCAGAAAGTCGTTAACAGTTGTTTTCTTGGCAATGTTGTCGTTTATGTTATATCCAGCGTCATAAATCATGCGTTGGGATTTTTTATCGTCTCTTTGGAATTTCTCATCACCCCAAGCAGTTATTACTTCGTCCCAACACCATTCTCGAAACAAATCATCGGTGTTATTAAAAACAACTCGCAGCAATTCTGCCTGGTTCTTATTTGTTTTAAAACCTATGTCCTTACCCTTAAACTTCAGCACCCCAGTTTTTGAATCGAAAGTAGGCTTTTTGTTTAGCGACTTCAGAAGTAAGTCGGTGTTTGCCATTGTTAGTTTTGAAAGTCGATTAGTACGTTCAAGAAAGTCGTCTACTGCACTAAACATGTTTCCGCCCCCGGTATTTTCATCTGGGTTATCAAGGTCTACATAATGTGTATTATTATTCACGCTCATAATACGTTTATTATACAGCCAAAATGCCGATTCGCTTGCATGCACATTTTACATCTGAGGATAAATCCAGTTGTTTATTGTGGTAACATATAGATATAAGAAAAGAGGCCTAAGCCTCTTTCCGTTGAACACATTAGCTATGTTGGATTAAAATCCGCCGTAGCTTTTTGTGTTTTCGTGGCACGGCACACAGAGAATTTGGCAATTCTGCAATGTGTCAGACCCACCAGCTGCCTGTGAGACAACATGATGAGCGTGCCACCTTCTGCTGGAATCTTTGTTGCTTGGATCAAGATCCTTGCTACACTTTCTCCCAGCGTGACCTGGACACTGGCGTGTGCATTGGCACGTACCACCAGCACTTCTCCAAGCGTCATTAATGACCTCTTGCGGAAACGACATAAGTCACTCCTGTAAGATTATTTGGAGGTAACTCGACTTATCACCCCATCGCTACTTATAGCGATCAGTTGTCAGTCGCAATAGCTCAGGTGGTGACTCGTGTAAGTCCCAGATGTGGCAATATTTTAGCACGAAATTGACGTTTTTTCAAGATGGATTAGGCTTAAACCACGCCGTATTTTCTTTATTCAGAAAGACTTGAAAATGGACACCGCCCTCATTATTTTTTATGGTTCTAGCCTTGAGTTGCCCATCCCTAATATACTTATTTATGGTAGCAGTCTTTAGGCCGAGCTTTGACTGCAGGTCATACATCGTAAACCAAGTCTTACGATCCCAATCTTTGGCAATACTAACAGGAATAACTTTCTTATCAAGCGCTCTTTGACAGTTGAGACACTTAATGCCATGTTTGTCATACCAAGAATTCTCGGGACTAGTACCACCCCCGCAAATACAGCAACCACGGCCAGAGTCAGACAGCGCAAAACCCTTAGGATTCTCTTCTAGTTTTCGTTTCCAACCCTGCTCAGTTCTGAATTGCTTGTAACAAAGCTCTGCTAAACCAGTAAGGGTGTATCCACATTGCTCAAGTTCCTCCTTGGTAGGCTCACGACCGAGTTGTTTCGCTAGTATTACATTCAGTTCGTCCCACTGTTTCTGAGAAATTCCCATAGACCTCCTCTCATTAGTAACGCTTTTGTAAATCCTGGCCTTATTGTGGTAAGGTATTCTTATGAATCAAATTGTTTATATATTAACAAACGAATCAATGCCAGAGTATATAAAAATCGGCATAACTCACGGCGACGTTTTAACGAGAATGAAACAGCTCGACAGAACAGGTGTCCCCTTACCTTTCGAGGTATATTACGCCTCTAATGTAGAAGATGCTGAAAAAGAAGAAAAGTGGTTGCACTCGATATTTTCCGACAGGCGCGCAAGAGATGGCAGAGAGTTCTTTAAGATGAACCCTGAGCATGCGACATTGGCGCTTAAGAGAGTCGAAATAAGTGAATATAGGTCAGAAAGTGGATTGACGCCTGAGCAAATTAAAGAAGTTCAAAAGGTAAAAGAGCGAAGATCAAAGTTCAAGTTTTCTCATTTTGGAATCCCGATTGGCTCAGAGCTGACCTTTACAAGAGATCCAAACATTGTTGCAAAAGTTGTTGAGAACGACAAGATTCAGATTGGCGATAAGGTAGATTACCTTTCGAATTTCGCCAGAGATTTACTCGGCTACAAAATGAGACCACAGGGTACGCTTTACTTTAAGTACGAAGACGAGATTTTAGACGACAGGAGAAAGAGGCTCGAAAGTGAAAACTAATACTGAACTTACATCACTTCTTTCTGGCGTCGCTGGTGAGTATTACGTAGCTGCAGAGCTTTCAGCCAGGGGTTATATGGCCTCCATAACTTTAAGAAATACAAAAGGCGTAGATATTCTTTGTTCCAATGACGATGCCTCAAAGACAGTAGCAATACAAGTCAAAACGAACAAACACTCAAATCGTGAGTGGGTGTTAAACGAAAAATGCGAAAAGAACCAGGCAGAAAACTTCTTTTACGTGCTTGTAAACCTAAATGACATGGAGAAGGCGCCTGACTACTTTGTAATACCAAGCAAGACAGTGGCAGACCAGGCAATTAAGAGCCACAGAGACTGGCTAGACGCCCCAGGACGCAAGGGTCAAGCACACAAAGACAATACCATGCGTAAGTTCAAGGATACTGACGAGGAATACCTAAACCGTTGGGACTTATTGGGGCTTTAACTCTCAGAATCGTTATCATTACTAAGTAATAAATCAAAGAAATTGACCAAATCATGGCCAGTTTTCCATGCTTCTTCGTAGGTCAGATTCATACCTGATACTTCTAGGGCAATTTTCTGGAATTCTAGTATCGATTCAGGTGAGAGTCCATAAAAACATCCTGATTGTGAGACATCTTTTGATACTTCCTTTTTAAGTGTCTCATTTGTCTCATTTAGTTCTGATATATGGTTCCTGCGCGACTCGGCTCGCCAAAGTTTGCTATTTGGAACTAAGTTCCCAAGTATGAAAAAAGACGAAATTCGTAAGAAATACGTCTTTTTTATTTGACCCCGAGAGTGCATAGAACCAATTATCCTAAAAATTAGATTAATTTCCTCAGCTTTCTCTCAGTTAACTTTATTAAAGTTTATATGTTAAAATCAATTTAAGAGTTAAATAAGTAAGAGGTTTTTGTGAGAGTGTTGAAAAGAGGAATAAAAAATGCATTCAGGAATTGGATTAGAACATTCTCAATTGTTATAATTTTAAGTCTTAGCGTAGGATTGGCATTGACGATGCTGATAGCGAGACAGGCAGTACAGCAAAAAATTGAATCAGTAAAAAGCTCCGTTGGTAATACGGTATCAATTTCACCAGCAGGAATGAGGGGATTTGAAGGTGGTGGAGAAGCTTTGGCAGATGAACAAGTAGCAAAAGTTCAAAAACTTGAGCACGTTTCCTCTGTTACAAAAACTTTAAATGATCGTTTATCTGCTACGGATAGTAATTTGGTGTCATCAATTGATGCTGGCACACTCGGAGAAAGATTTTCCCAACGTAGCGGTCAAACGTTTACTCCCCCACAGGATGAAGTAAGACCTAATCAAAACTCTCAGGGTACTAGAAGTTTTACGCCGCCTATAACTGTTTTGGGAACAACTGATCCAACAAATTTATCTTCAACCTTGGGAGGCGGTTCATTCAAACTAGAAAGCGGCAATGTTTTTGATGTGAATAGTGCAGATAGTATAGCACTCATTGGTAAAAACCTAGCTTTAAAAAATAATTTAAAAGTCGGATCGACTTTTAGTGCATACAACACACCCATTAAAGTGGTAGGAATTTTTGATTCTGGAAATAACTTTTCAAACAACCAGGTTATTATTCCGATTACAACTTTACAAAAGCTAACTAGTCAAGCTGGACAAATAACATCTGCAACAGTAAAAGTAGACTCAGTCGCCAATATTGATGCCGTAACAGAATCAATAAAAGGCGTTCTTGGAGATAAGGCCGATATAACAAATAGTGCAGAACAAGTAAAGCAAGTTGTGACGCCTTTAGAAAATATAAAAAGTATATCAACCATCAGCTTGATTGGATCATTGATTGCTGGCTCAATTATTATTTTGTTAACAATGATTATGATTGTTCGTGAAAGAAGGAAAGAAATAGGAGTTCTTAAGGCTATTGGGGCTAGCAATATAAAGGTTACTATACAATTTGTAACTGAGTCACTAACGCTAACAGTATTAGGTGCTTTTTTCGGGCTTATTATTGGTGTATTTGGGAGCAATCCAGTTACCAAACTATTAGTTCAAAATTCTACCAATACAGCAAACAATTTTGGCCCCGGCTCTGGGGGTGGGAGAGGACTTGGTCGTATGATGGAATTTACAGGAATGAGAAATATCCAGGCAAATGTTGGCTGGGAGATTATAGTTTATGGATTATTGGTAGCGCTAGTGATCGCAATAGTCGGTAGTGCTATTCCATCCTGGTTTATATCTAAAATTAGACCTGCTGAAGTAATGAGGAAGGAATAATAATCGAGTGAAATATGTTAAAAGTTGAAAATATAAAAAAAGAATTTGTATCCGGAGATCAAACCGTTAAAGCGGTTGATGGAGTTAACCTAAATATTCCAACAGGAACGTTTAGTGTAATAATTGGTAAAAGCGGAAGCGGTAAAAGTACTTTGTTGTCGTTGTTAGGAGCTTTGGATACGCCAACCTCGGGTAGTATAGAAGTTGATAAACAGGACGTAACCAAGCTCAGTGATCGAAAATTAAGTTTGTATCGATGCAATAAGATAGGTTTTGTTTTCCAGGGTTACAATTTGATTCCCAATCTAACAGCTTTAGAAAATGTAATGTTACCGATGGAATTTGCAGACAAAAGCTTAACTGAAAGTAAAATAAGAGCAGAAAAATTATTAGTCGAAGTTGGCATCACTGACCAAAAACAAAATCGCAAACCAGCGCGATTATCTGGTGGAGAACAACAAAGGGTGGCTATTGCAAGAGCGTTAGCTAACCAGCCAAAATTAATATTAGCCGACGAGCCAACAGGAAATCTAGATAGCCATACGGGCAAATTGATTGTTGATTTACTTAGAAAATTAGCTAAAGACGAAAAAACAACAATTATAGCTGTTACACATGATGAGAGTATAGCGAAATTAGCCGATGTCACCTTTACGTTAAAAGACGGCAAATTAACGAAATAGGAGGTAGTTTACATGAACCAAGATAAAAAAAATACATTTTTGCCACTCATTATTGCTGGGATGATAATTGTAATATTTTCATCTTTTTTTGGTGGCATGTATTATGGAAAATCCAACGCAAGTCAAGCGGGAGATAAAACATTTCAGAATAGTAAAAACAATTTTCAGCGAAACGGAAATATGCCAACCGGACCTGGTCGAATGCAGGTCGATAGGCCAGTTATTGGTGAAGTAACCACAATATCAGGCAAAATGATTACAATTAATTCACAAAATGATGGAAGTAAGACAGTCTCGATGGCTGACAATACCAACATTACAAATAATGGTGCGGATGCTACCTTAGGGGATATAAAGGTTGGCGATACGCTAATGGTGACTGGTCAGGTCAATACCGATGGTTCAGTTAAGGCTCAAATGGTTAGAATAAACCCAACAATCAATACTACAAGAAGCCCAGGCATATCACAGTGAGAGGGTTTTGAAAAGTTAGCATTTAATAGCAAGGCTTACTGATTATAAATCGGTGCAATAACAAAAGAAGTAATATGAATAAAAAATGGGGAATATTACTTTTTGATCTGTACCCCCAAAAGTAGACACAAGTGTCACATTTCTTTGTGACAGGTTAAAATGAATTTAACGTCTACGAAAAGGAGGTACATGAAAAAGCGAACATATACTGATGATCAAATTAAGGTAT
>Ga0194039_1000247_pt1 | contig 34836 bp, 25 predicted proteins | sample JunL228m_MetaG_FD_148679 | JGI IMG/M metagenome (GOLD analysis project Ga0194039, IMG submission 148679) | Anoxic zone freshwater microbial communities from boreal shield lake in IISD Experimental Lakes Area, Ontario, Canada - Jun2016-L227-8m | ecosystem: Environmental > Aquatic > Freshwater >...
GGGTAAGGGTTGAGCCGGGGGTTATCCTTGATGAGCTTAATAAAGTGGTTGAGAAGCAGGGTTTGTTCTTCGGTCCGGAGACTTCCACCTCCAGCCGTTGTATGATAGGCGGTATGGTTGGAAATAATTCCTGTGGTGCACATTCGATTTTGTACGGCAGCACCCGCGACCATGTGCTCTCGGTCAGTGGCTTCCTCAGCGATGGTTCGGAAGTGGAATTCACCGGCCTCAGTCTGCAGGAATTTGAGGAAAAATGCCAGGGCGATACTCTCGAAAACAAGATCTACAGGCAGATGCGGGATATCCTTTCCGATCCTTCAAACCAGGAGGAGATTCGCAGCCAATACCCCGATCCGGCAATCCATCGGCGCAATACAGGTTATGCCATCGATCTGCTGTTGGAGACGGAGCCGTTTTCCAAGGGGAGCGAAACTTGTGAGCAGTATCCACACATGCCTCATGCCTCATGGCTCATGGCTCATGATGACAGGATTTCATCATTTAACTTCTGTAAACTTATCGCCGGCTCAGAAGGAACGCTCATGTTCATGACCGAGATCAAATTGAACCTGGTCCCTTTGCCCCCGAAACAAAAAGCCCTCGTTTGTGTTCACTGCAACACCATTGCCGAGGCCCTTCAGGCAAATCTCATTGCCCTTAGATATGCACCCGGTTCCGTTGAACTGATGGACAAGGCCATCATGGACTGTACCAAAGACAATATAACACAACGTTGGAACCGGTTCTTCATTGAAGGGGACCCGGGAGCCATTCTGATCGTTGAGTTTGCCAGGGAGACCAGGGATGAGATCACCGATATATGCCGTTTAATGGAAGCTGAGATGCGGGATGCGGGATTTGGTTACCATTTTCCGATGGTCTTCCCTCCTGAACTCAAGCGTGTGTGGGATCTCAGGAAAGCCGGCTTAGGGGTTCTTTCCAATTACCCAGGTGACCGCAAACCGGTTCCCGTCACAGAGGACACGGCAGTGAGCCCCTCTGCCCTGCCTGGTTACATCAGGGATTTTGATGCCATGCTGGCAGGACTGGGGCTTAACTGCGTTTATTATGCCCACGTAGGATCGGGGGAACTCCACCTCAGGCCCGTATTAAATCTCAAAGACCCTGCTGACGTTGAACTGTTTCATACCGTCGCCCTTGAAACGGCGAAGATCGTGAAGAAATACCACGGTTCACTTAGCGGGGAGCATGGTGACGGAAGGCTGAGGGGGGAGTTTATCCCGCTCATGATTGGTGATCACAACTATGCCTTGCTTGAGGAAATCAAGAAATGCTGGGATCCGGGCAATATCTTTAATCCGAACAAGATCGTCGGAACGCCGAAAATGAACTCCAGCCTCAGGTATGAGCCGGGTGCGCCGGCAAAGGAGTTTGAAACATATTTCGACTTTACATCAAGCCATGGCATACTGAGGGCCGCTGAGCAATGCAATGGCTCGGCCGACTGCAGGAACAATGTAGTCACCGGGAAATGGATGTGCCCTTCATATATGGCCATGGGTGATGAAAATTCGACGACCAGGGCCCGGGCAAATATCCTGCGCGAATTTCTTACCAATTCAACTAAATCAAACCCCTTTGACCATGCCGAAATTTACATGGTAATGGACCTCTGCCTGAGCTGCAAAGCCTGCAAAAGCGAATGCCCTTCAAATGTTGATATAGCTAAACTGAAGGCTGAATTTCTCCAGCATTATTATGATTCCAACGGGATCCCATTGCGGTCGCGGCTCATAGCATACATCAGCAGTATAAACCGTCTCGGGAGCATGGTACCGGGCATTTTTAATTTCTTTCAGAAGAATTCATTCTTTTCGGCTATCTCAAAAAAGATGCTCGGCTTTGCCGGCGCCCGCAGTATCCCATTACTTCATAAAACAACCCTGAAACATTGGCTGGGGAAGAACCTCCCCGCACTGAATGCCGGCCTGGGTAAAAAGAATGGCAGCTTATACCTTTTTGTGGATGAGTTTTCAAATTATAATGATGTTGAAACGGGTATTAAAACAGTCCTCCTGTTCAACCATCTTGGTTATGAAGTATTGTTTAAAGACCATGATTTAAGCGGGAGGACTTTCCTTTCGAAGGGCCTGATTCGCAAAGCCAGAACCATTGCTGCAAATAACATCAGGACCTTTTCAGGGCTTGTTTCACCAGAGGTCCCCCTTGTGGGTATTGAGCCATCGGCAATCCTGGGTTTCAGGGACGAGTACCCCGACCTTGCAGGGCCGGGATTAAGGGAGCAGGCTGTAAAGCTTTCGGGATCCTGCTTTTTGTATGACGAATTTATAATGAGGGAGGTTTCAGAGGGGAGGATAAGCCCAATGCAGTTCACTTCGGAGCCGGCAAAAGTCAAGCTTCACGGGCATTGCCATCAGAAAGCCCTTGCATCAACAGATACCACCTTGAAAATGTTGTCGCTTCCCGTTAATTATTCAGTAGAAGAGATAAAATCGGGCTGCTGCGGCATGGCAGGTGCTTTTGGTTATGAAAAGGAACATTACGAGGTGTCGATGAAAGTCGGGGAACTGGTGCTGTTTCCCGAGATCAGGAAAACCTCATCCGCAGTCATTATTGCTGCAGCAGGTACAAGCTGCAGGCACCAGATAAAAGACGGAACCGGCAGGAAGGCGCTTCACCCCGCAGAGGTCCTGTTCGACGCACTTTCAGGCAGGGTTTATAATCACCCCGGCTCTCCCAGGTAATATCTCAAAACACGCCAGAACATTGGTTCATCTATGGGTTTTGAAATATAATCATCGAAGCCGTATTCCAGTATCTCTTCACGGCTGCCTTTCATGGCACTCGCGGTCAATGCAATAATAGGGATGTGTTTATGCTCTTCCGACTTCCTGATCGCATCGAAGGCTTCGAAGCCATCCATTACAGGAAGCGACATGTCCATGAGGATAAGGTCGGGTTTATGTGCCAGGGCCTGCTGTACACCCTCTGAACCGTCATAAGCTTCAATTACCATATACTCCTGGCTTAGTATGGCCCTGGCGGTTTTCATATTATCAGGGTTATCTTCGACCACCAGGATAAGTGGTTTGCCTTTTCGTTCGGGCACAGGCTGAACGGTACTTTTCGGCCTTACAGCTTCGTGTTTGGGATTAACCATATTATCAATGGTAGCGAGAAGTTCGATCCTGCCCACATCCCCTTTCTGGATGAGCTGGTGGATATTATTTCCTTTCAGGAAGCTCAGGTCTTCTTTGGTAATATGTTTGGCGGTGAGTATAAGGACCGGGATCTTTGAAGTTTCGGCTGTTTCCCTGATCATTTTAAGAACCTGGAAGCCGTCAACATCGGGCATCATAAGGTCCAGGATTATAGCATCGGGATGAAACAATTTGATCTGGTCAATTGCATCCTTTCCGTCCCTGGAAACATGAACTGTATAAGATTGTTCGGTCAGGATATCGGTGATCTGGATTATCGCAGCTTCACTGTCTTCAAATACAAGGATGGTTTTTCCTGCCCCGGATTCTGAAGCATGGAATCCGGAAGACCTGGGAACATGCCTGTATATTTTATTATCCTCGCTTACATCGGATGTTTTATAGGGGTTAAGCATCATCGGCAATATCAGAGTAAACTTGGAGCCCACACCGGGCTGGCTTTCAACCCTGATCTCACCGTGAAGCAGTCTGGCATACTTTTTTGCAATGGCAAGGCCCAGTCCGGTCCCCCCAAAGCGTTTCGATGAACTTCCGTCAACCTGTCGGAACTCGTCAAAGATAAAAGGCAGTTCATCCTTTGAAATACCTATGCCGGTATCGGTAACTGTGACGATCATTTCATTTTCTTCCTGCCTCGCTTCAATAGTGACTTTTCCCTGCTCGGTGAACTTGACTGCGTTGGAAACAAGGTTCTGCAGGATATGGCGGCATTTCGGGTAGTCTGACCTGATATCAGGAAGATCATGACCAATAAGGTTCACGAGGGCGATATTCTTGCTTTTTGCCTGAATGCCCAGCATTCCCTCAAGCTCATCCGCAAGATCAAATATATTGAAGTTCGAAGCCAATATTTCCTCATGCCCTGCTTCTATTCGTGAAAGATCCAGAACATTGTTGATCAGGGCCAGGAGGTTCCTTCCGTTCCTTTCAATGATCTCGATATAGCTGTATTCATCCTCCGGTATTAAGTTGAGAAGACGGCGGCTAAGTACCCCCGAAAGCGCAATGACCGAATTCAGGGGAGTCCTCAGTTCATGGCTCATATTGGAAAGGAAAGTGCTTTTAAGCCTGCTGGCTTCATCCAGCTGGCCTTTCTGCATTTCCAGTTCCAGGTTCTGCTCACTCAGTTCCTGCCCCTGTACGCCCAGTTCTTTGGCCCTTTCATCCAGTTCACGGTTCTGTGATTCAAGTTTTTCCGAAAATTCGAGGATCTTCTGATGCCCCAGAATACCGTTAAAGCGGGCTGTAAGGGTTGGATAGATATCATTAACAAGTCGCAGTGCTTCGTTTGAAAAAGTGCCGAGGCTGGCAAGGGACACCATGACCATTATCTCGTTTCCGGAGAGTATAGGAATGCTGATCATTTCCCTGGGCCGGAAATCACCTGCGATTGTCTGGAAAATCATTGGTGTGTCGGCCGGGATATCTTTCAGGTGGGTGATCTGCCTGCTTGCAACCGACAACCCGAACTGGCCTTCAAAAATATCTTTTGAAAAAGGCCTGGCAAGATCATGCTTCAGACCAATAGTTACCAGGGGCTCAAATAAGGTATTCTCATTATTCAGCATATAAACCGCACCAAGTTGTGAACCTGTCGACTTCATGATAATGCTGATCACATTCAGGCAGAACGGATGCAATGCATCTTCCCTTAACATAATGTCGGAGATATTGTTCAGGAGTTCCCTGCACCTGATCTCATTCATATTGGCCTCAGCCAGCCGGTTAAACGACGCGGCAAGCTCCCCGAGTTCGTTTTCTGACGAATATTTCATTCTTGCTTCCAGGTTTCCTTCACGGAAATCATCGGCAACATTCATCATCTCTTCCAGCGGAACCCTCAGGCTCCTGAGAATTGCCATAACGATAATAAAAGTTAAGGCAAGTAGGGAAAAAATAAGAATGAGCAGAAGCCGTTCCAGCATTTTCTTGCTCTCACCGGCCTCACTGTAATACTTGGCGGCTCTTTCATAGGAAAACTGGCTAACATCGCTGATCTCCTTCAGGATCAAATCAACCTGGGCCCCTCCCTGCCCTCCATGCGTGGTTCTTTTTGCAGCCTCTCTGACCTGGTTATCCTTTAAAATATTCAGTGTCGATTCCCTTATCCCTTTCCACTGAATGAGGGCATTATTGATATCAACGACATCTTTATGTGAGCCAAGATAATGCTTCGACAGACTGTCGATCTGAATAAAAGCGTCAGACTCACAAAGGTTGATCTCGTTTACTTCTTCTTCCCTTCTTTTCGGATCTTCTGCCAGGATGATATCCTTAAGGCTCCTGTGTATTTTGAGAACATCGGCTGTCAGTTCCGAAATTGCCCGCCTGACTTTAAGAGGGTGGTTATACAAGCCTTCCGTTTGCTTCCATAAGATGTCGGCCTGGTACCATGCCACAGAGCCGAGTATAAGAACAAAGAGAACGATCAACCCCATGCCAAGCTGCAACTGGGCTCTTATTTTCAGGTTTTTCAATTTCATACTGTGTTATTCATTATGAATTAATTACACGGGGGACTATCTTCGTTTCCGGAAAACAGCTGATGGAGCCGCGACCGGGATGAATTTATGCCGTTGAACAATATCCCTTTCCGCTTCACCTGTTACCAGGTATCCTCCGGGTGAAAGTGAAAGGTACAGCCTGTTCAGGATCTGCTGCCTGATGTCAGGATTATAATAAAACAGCAGGTTACTGCAGCATACCAAATCGAAATCCCCGAAGATACTTGAAGCCGGACTGATATAATTAGTATCAAGGAGATCATGAAATGAAAAATCGACATGGCCCTTTATCTTATCTGAAATTGTATAGTTTTCTCCTTTCTGTATAAAATACTTCATGACCAGGCCTGTTCTGATATTTTGAACGTCAGATAAACAATACACCCCTTTTCTTGCTCTTTCAAGCTCTTTCTCAGAAACGTCTGTACCGAATATCCTGAACCTGGATTTTTCTTCTTTTCTGCGGATGAGATCGTCAAGCAGCATGGCGATCGAATAAGGCTCCTGGCCTGCAGCGCATGCAGCCGACCAAATCCTGATTTCTGAATTTGCCTGCTTCTCCTCTATAAGGCCCGGCAAAATAAGCTGCTCGAGCAACGCAAATGTCAGGGAATTCCTGAAGAACTCACTGTAACAAACACTAAGTGAATTCAGAAAAACACCTGCTTCATTTTCATCCCTGGCCAGTAATTCAGAGAAACTGGAAAGGCTTTTAATATTTAAAGCAATCAGCCTCTTTTCAACGGATTTCTCCAGGAAGGATTTTTCATACCTGGAAATATCAGCCTTATACTCCCTGCTCATTACCTCCGCAATGGTCTTCATACACATGGAACTTCTCGTTTAATCAGAGAACGGGATAAGACAATCAATTCAGAAATGCCTTTAATGCAGCCATCAGTTCATCGGACCGGATTGGTTTTGAAAGGTAACTTTTACAGCCGGCCCTAATGGCTTTTTCCTTGTCGCCGCTCATGGCGTAAGCGGTAGTTGCAATTACTGGCACATCCGAACGCAAATTCAGCATTTCGCCGGTTATTTCCTGACCGGGTTTATCGGGTAGTTTAAAGTCCATAAGCACCAGGTCTATTTCGGCATGCTCTGTAAATATCTGCATGGCTTCCTTACCATTCCATGCATGCAGTATATTAATCTTCAATCTTCCCAATATGATGTTCAGAAGGTCAAAATTATCAGGTTCATCCTCAACGATCAGGATGGTTTTTCCGGTAATATTAAACACATCTTTCGTTGCGGGGGTGGTGATTTCTTCCATTTTCCCGGCAGGGACATAAGGCAGTGAAAATCTGAAACAGGATCCCTGGCCTGGGATGGATTCCACCTGGATCTCTCCTCCAAGTTTCTTCACAAAAGCGTTTGAGATGGATAACCCGAGACCAGTGCCTCCGTATTTTCTTGCTAAACCACTTTCAACCTGGTAGAAACGATCAAAAATCGACTTTCGGTGCTCATAAGAGATCCCTATCCCTGTGTCCTTCACATAAAACTCAAGATTATTGCCCTTAAGTTTGTACCCGAAGTCAACCAAACCTTTCTGAGTGAATTTAATGGCGTTGGTAAGCAGGTTTTCCAATATCTGCCTCAGTTTTGTCTGGTCACCTGTTATGTTTCCTACACTGTCTGACTCTTTGTGAAGTGTGAGTTTAAGTCCTTTTGTGGAGGCCTTTGGCTGATAATTACCGGCCAGTGAATCTATGAGTTCGTTAAGGGAGAATTCAACATTATCAGGTTCCACAAGGCCTGCTTCAACTTTTGAAATATCAATAATGTCACTGATGATGTGGAGAAGCTGCTGGCAATTATCGTTTATAATAGTGATGTACCTGTCCCTTTCGGCCAGGCCCAGGTCAGGCTCCTTGAGTAGCTCTGAAAAACCGATAATGCCATTCATCGGGGTCCTGATCTCATGTGACATATTGGCAAGAAAGGCTGATTTCAAACGGTCACTTTCTTCAGCGTTGTTTTTGGCGATTACAAGTTCAGATTCGGTTTTTTCCCTTGAATTAATTTCTTTTCTCAGATCTTCAATCAGGGTTAATGTTGCAAGCTGGGTTTGCTTCAGCCTGTCATTCGCTTTCTGCAGTTCATCTTCAGCTTTCCTTCGTTCCTCCAGCTCTTTTTCAATCTCATGGGTTCGTTCTGCGACAAGGGCGGTGAGTTGAGATTTTTCCATCCGTTGAAAGTCGGCCGACTTCTTGATTTTCGCCATGGCCTTTACCTGTGCAATCAGTTCAACTTCATCAAGGGGTTTGGCCAGGAAGGACTCGGCCCCGGCTTCAAGGGCTTTGATACGGGTTTTACGGTCAGTCTTTAAAGCTGTGAGCATAATGACCGGAATATGGCTGATACGACTATCCTGTTTTAATCTCTGGCAAACGGCGAGCCCGTCAATTACAGGCATTACGATATCCAGGAGGATCACATCAGGATTCTCTGAAAGGGCCAGGCTGATGCCGGAATTGCCCTCAAGAGCAGTAATTACTTTCGTGCCCGGGATTGCATCGGCAATAACCGCTTTCAGGGTGGTAAGGTTATCCTGGTTGTCGTCAATCGCCAGGATTTTAAGTTCTTTGTCTTTCATCGGCAGATTTCTCCATTAATTGTGAATAATGCAGTAAGCCGACGTGAAAATATTCACGCTTCCGAACAAATATACGAAAGTAATTGAGCAAAAGAAACGAAAAATTCTAAATAATAAAGGGGAAGTGCTTATTTCAGACCCCGGTTTTCAAGAAGCGGATCGATGGAAGGTTTTTTACCGCGGAAATCCAGATACATCTCCATCGCATCTTTAGATCCCCCCTTTTCAAGAATGCAGGTCCTGAACTTTTTAGCCGTTGCCTGGTCGAAAATATTCCCGGTCTCTTTGAAAGCCTGGAACGCATCGGAATCAAGCACCTCGGCCCATATATAGCTGTAATATCCCGCTGTATACCCTCCTGTCATTGTATGCTGGAAATAAGTAGACCTGTACCGGGGAGGTATCTGGTCAATCAGGCCTATTTTCTTCATTGACGACTCTTCGAATTTTAAAACATCCAGTTTCCCTGCTGCTTCCGCTGAAGCATGGTAATCCATATCAAGGAATGAAGCAGCAAGGTATTCGGTTGTCTTAAAACCTTCACCGAATTTTTCGCTTTTCACGATCTTGTCAACCAGTTCCTGTGGAATAACTTCCCCTGTCAGATAGTGTTTTGCATAAAAATTCAGTATTTCAGGTTCGAATGCCCAATGTTCATTGATCTGTGATGGTAATTCAACGAAATCGCGTGGCACACCTCCTATTCCCTGATACCTGACATTCCTGAAAAGCCCTGCAAGGTTATGGCCGAATTCATGGAAGAAAGTTTTAACCTCATCGGCTGTGAGAAGGGCGGGTTTGTCGCCGGCGGGAGTTGAAAAATTACAAACAATGGTCATAACAGGTGCAACACGTTTCCCGTCCTGATAGGATTGGGAACGGTAGCTGCCGCACCAGGCTCCTCCGCGTTTGCCTGCGCGGGGATAGAAATCCATGTACACCACACCCAGGAGGCTGCCGTCATTATCACGGCATTCATAAAGGTCGACTCCCTTGCAATATGTTGGTGCATCCTTAACCTCTGTAAAAGTGATCCCGTAAAGTTTACCGGCAACGAAGAAAATACCCTCCCTTACGTTTTCCAGTTTGAAATAGGGTTTAACGGTTTCCTCGTCCAGGTCGAAACGCGCTTTCCTTACCTTTTCACTGTAATAGCGCCAATCCCAGCCCATAAGGCCGAATTTTTCGGGGTTCTTGTTAATAATCTGCTGCATGTCATCCCTTTCTTTCTTTGCCATGGCCAGGGCAGGTGTCCATACCTGCTTCAGCAGGTCGTAAACATTTGCTGGTGTCTTAGCCATACGGTCATCCAGGACATAAGCTGCGAAATTGGGATAGCCCATCAGCTTCGCTTTCTGGTCCCTCATTTTCACAAGCGATTCAATGATTTTCTTATTATCTCTGGAGTTGTTATTATTGCAACGGTTGGTATAAGCTGCAAATATTTTCGCCCTCAACTCACGTTTATCGGAAAACTGCAGGAAAGGCATGACGCTTGGGTTCTGAAGCGTAAAGACCCACTTCCCTTTTGTGGCCGTATCGGCATTGGCCGCCTGGGCAGCGGTTGCTATTGCATCCTCCGGCAGGCCCGACAGATCGGCTTTTTTATCGATAATAAGTTTGTAGGAATTGTTCTCGGCTAAAAGGTTTTGCCCGAAAGTAAGTTGAAGCAGGCTTATCCCTTTATTCAATTCCCTTAGTTTAATCTTCCCGGCGGAATCAAGGTTGGCCCCCCCCCTTACGAAATTCTTATACGTCTCTTCAATAAGTCTGAGCTGATCGGGTTCGTATTTTATCTGCTCACGGGTATTATATATAACTTTAATACGATCAAAAAGCTTTGAATTGAGGTTAATATCATCGTTATGTTTGCTTAAAAGGGGAGAAAGTTTTTTTGCAATATCCTGCATTTGTTGATTTGTATTTGCGCCATTAAGGCCAAAAAATACGGAACTGACTTTCTCCAGCAGGTTACCGCTCTTATCAAAAGCGTCCAGCGTATTTTCAAAGTCGGGACTTGCCGTATTTGCAATGATCGCCTCTATCTCCTTATTATGCTGTTCTATTCCCGCCATAAATGCAGGAAAAAAATGTTCGTTCCTTATAATGTCAAAGGGAGGTACGCCGAAGGGGGTTTTCCATTCAGTAAGAAACGGGTTATCGGCCGTGTTGGAACCGGCATCCATTAAAGCCGTTGAAACCTGGGCGCTTGAAGAAACTGCTGCCATAATAGTCAACATTGAAATGAGAAGTATTTTTTTCATGTAAAAGGTTTTTTGAGAATCAGGTATTATCGCTATGACAAATATCAAACTTTTTTCCGTCCTCTGCAAGTTCAGTGTGGGGAAACACTGATTTTGCCTCATCCAGCAGGGGCTGCAGCTCATCATACCGGGCCGAAAAATGCCCGATCAGCAGTTTCTTTACCCCGGCTTTGGCAGCTATGGTTGCAGCTTCATAAGCAGTGCTGTGAAATTTCTCATGAGCTGAAACAGACATTTCGTGAAGGAATGTTGCTTCATGATATAAAAGGTCTGCTCCCTGAATGTAAGGGATAATTTCTTCAGAATAAGCTGTGTCGCTGCAATAGGCGTATGATCTTGGGTGGCGGATCCTTACCGTGGACAGGTGTTTTTCAATAAAAATGAATCCATTCGTGGGGATGCTGTGTACCAGCGGGAAGCTGTATACCTGAAGACGTTCTGAATCTATGATCAGCTCTTTGCGGTTAGGTATCAGCGGATGAAAAATGAGAGGATAAACCAGCCGGGTGCGCGAAACGGCCAGCTGCAGGTCAATAATTTTCCGAAGCTCCTCATCGGCATAAAGATGTAATTCATCTTTACGTCCAAGAAGGTGCAGGCTGGTAAGGAACCCTATGAGTCCGTAAAAATGGTCGCCGTGCAAATGGCTGATCAGGACATGTTTTATTCTCTGGAAGTGGATTTTGTAGCGCCTGAGCTGGAGCTGGGTCCCTTCGGCGCAGTCTATTAAAAACAAGCGCTCATTTGCATTGAGCAAATGAGCGCTTGGGTTACGTTGCAAAGTCGGGATGGCCGAATTGCTTCCCAGTATGGTCACTGAGAATATCATAAGGCTTATTCTGCCTTAGGTTCTTCGGTTTCTCCTTCTTCTGCTTTAGGTTCATCGAAAGGAAGTTCGACCTGGGGTTCAGCAGCCCTGGCACCACGCACTTTTTCTTCAGCAGCCATCATGTCTGCTTTAAGATTGGCAAGTGATTCAATATCGCCAAGCGTTGTCTTCTCCAGGTTATCCTTCAGCTTCTTAACAGCCTTCTTGGTGTCCTTTTCCTTTTTCTGGCCTGCCTTTGCTTCCTTGTTCTTTTCGGCATAAGCGGCGTCCTGATAGATCTTGGTATGGGAAAGGATGATCTTCTTGTTCTCTTTCGAGAATTCGATCACCTTGAAGTCGAGGACCTCTTCCTCCCTTGCGGAAGTGTTGTCTTCTTTATGAAGATGGCGTGTTGGTGCGAAACCTTCAACGCCATAAGGCAGGGCAACAATGCCCCCTTTGTCGTTCATGCTGACAATGGTGCCCTTATGAACTGAACCGACGGAGAATACGCTTTCAAACACATCCCATGGGTTCTCTTCAAGCTGCTTGTGGCCGAGGCTGAGCCTGCGGTTTTCAACATCGACATCCAGTACCATCACATCGATCTTTTCACCGATCTTGGTAAATTCAGCCGGATGCTTGATTTTCTTAGACCAGCTCAGGTCGGAGATATGGATCAGTCCGTCAACGCCTTCTTCCAGTTCAACAAATATGCCGAAATTGGTAAAGTTGCGTACAATCGCGGTATGCTTCGATTTAAGAGGGTATTTTTCCTTGATGTTGTTCCAGGGATCCGGGATGAGCTGCTTGATACCCATCGACATCTTCCGTTCTTCGCGGTCGAGTGTAAGGATAACAGCTTCCACTTCCTGCCCGACTTTCAGGAAATCATGTGCGGTGCGGAGATGCTGTGACCATGACATTTCTGAAACATGGATCAGGCTTTCAACGCCGGCTGCGATTTCAACAAATGCGCCGTAATCAGCAATAACAACTACGCGGCCTTTAACCTTGTCGCCAACCTTAAGGTCCTTATCAAGGGAATCCCAGGGATGAGGTGTGAGCTGTTTGAGGCCAAGTGCGATACGTTTTTTGTTATCATCAAAATCAAGGATGACAACTTTGATTTTCTGGTCGAGTTTAACGATTTCTTCAGGATGGTTGATGCGTCCCCAGCTAAGGTCGGTAATATGAATAAGCCCGTCAACACCGCCGAGGTCAATAAACACCCCGTATGAAGTGATATTTTTAACGGTACCTTCAAGGATCTGTCCTTTTTCAAGTTTTTTGATGATCTCTGCCTTCTGGGCTTCGAGTTCGTCTTCAATAAGGGCTTTATGGGAAACTACAACGTTCTTGTATTCGTGGTTGATCTTAACCACCTTGAACTCCATAACTTTATCAACAAAAACATCGTAGTCGCGTATTGGTTTTACATCGATCTGCGAACCGGGAAGGAAAGCTTCAATGCCGAATACGTCAACGATGAGTCCGCCCTTGGTGCGGGATTTAACATGACCCTTGATGATTTCCTGGTTGTCATAGGCTGTATTGATGCGTTCCCATGATTTCAGGATGCGGGCTTTTTTATGCGAAAGAAGAAGCTGTCCGGTGGTGTCTTCCTGGTTCTCAATATAAACTTCCACTTTATCGCCGATTTTGAGATCGGGATTGTAGCGGAATTCATTGGCCATAAGTACACCGTCTGATTTAAAGCCTATGTTGACAACAATTTCACGGTTGGTCATCGTTACCACGGTACCTTCGATCAGTTCATGGTCCTGGATGGCTTTAAGGGTCTGGTCATAAACATCTTCCAGCCTTTTGCGTTCATCCTGGGAATACAGTTCATGTTTCTTTCCGATAGAGTCCCAGTCAAATTCCGCAGAAGGTTCTGCCGGGGCGGGTTTCTTTCTGATTTCTTTTTTCTCAGGTACTTCGGCTACAACTTCAGGGGTTGTTTCTGCCTGTGGTGCTTCAGTGCCTGTAATTTCTGGTTCAACATTAACATTTTGCTCCATGTTGACATTGGTTTCTTCAGGAGTCATGTATTAAATTTGGCTAATTGGAAGCGCATACGCGAATTCCGGGTTAAACTTTTATTTTCTTTTCCGGGGGTTTTATTAAAGGAACATAAGGCCATTCCACCCCGGACAAAATGGGGTGCAAAGGTAGAAAGAAATAAATTAATTACCAAAGGATTAGTAAGGCTTATTCAAGGGTGAACCCTATGGCATTATCAAACTGGGCAGGGATAGCCATTTTACCCGATTTATCTACATAGCCCCACAGTGAACCCGATTTCACGGCAGCCAGGCCATTTGAGAATGAATCAACTTCATCAAACTGGGGTGGAACTATCATATTCCCCGACTTGTCAATAAATCCCCATAATTTTCCTTTTTGCACAGCTGCAAGGCCTTCAGAGAAATCCATGCAATTGTCAAAACTGAACTGGACAACCAGTTTTCCCGTGTTATCATAGAAACCCCAGAGCCCCTTTTTTTTGGCCCTGCCCATTCCCTCCGAAAACGGCTGGGCATGATCCAGGTTATCCGAAACAATAACCTTCCCCTGTTTGTCGGCAAACCCCCATCCGTCCTTTCCCTTGTATGGGAAGGCCCCCTCTTTCATGTCACGGATATTCTCAAAATCGGTCTGCAGCAACCATTTCCCCGACAGGTCAATAAATCCATAGACCTTATCGAGTTTTACACGGGCCGCTCCATCACAAAAAGTCTCAGCATGTTCATATTTCCCTTCGATAATAAACTTACCTGTATTATCGATATACCCCCACATCTTTCCCTGCCTTGCAGCCGCCCGGCCGTTACTAAAGTCCATGCAATTGTCAAAATGAGCTGCAAATGCCTGTTTGCCAGATTTATCCAGATAAATCCATTTGCCGAATTTGTCATCGGTTGTAATCACCCGGCATAAACCTTCGCTGTACCCTTCAGCCCTTTTGTACTGGGGATTGATTATCCAATTTCCTTTCCCGTCAATATATCCCCACAATTTATTCAGTTCTGCCGGGGCCAGCCCTTCAGAGAAACCCCAGGCTGTTGTATACTGTGGATTGATCAGCCACTTGCCATTCTGGTCAATATAGCCCCAGAGGCTGCCTTTTTGTACCGGGGCAGTCAGAACTTGTGAATGCACCGCCATGGTTGCAATAGTCATGATGATAGTCATCAAAACGACAATACTTTTTAATCCTGTTTTCATACTGTTTTTTTTCAAATATAAAGAAATTGGAAATATCAAAAGGCAGAGCTGGTTAAAGGAAATTTAATATTCACCTTGAATGTTCCTCACGGATAATGTAATTTCGCAGAATCATTCATTAATCCCCGGCTGCAAAACCAGGTTGAACAGGGGATGCTGAACCTTAATAGTTAAACTGAAGCTCTAAAATAAACCATACATGCCTTTAAAATGCGGAATCATCGGCCTGTCCGGCTCAGGAAAGACCAGCCTTTTCAACTGTATCTCTTCGAACCGGGCCGAAACTCATAAAGCAGCTTTTACTGCCACTAAATCGAACCTTGGGACCATGAATGTGCCTGATCCCAGGCTGTTTGAAATTGATAAATTCATTCATGCTGCGAAGATCGTTCCAACAACAATCGAGATGGTTGATATCCCGGGCCTTTCCAAAGGGGGAAACACCGAAGGCAATAAATTCCTTGCCGATATACGTAATGTGGATGCACTTATCCATGTCATCCGCTGTTTCGACGACCCCAATATGCCGCATATCGAAGGGTCTGTTGATCCGGTCAGGGATAAGGAGATTGTCGACCTCGAACTCCAGATCAGGGATCTTGAACTGGTTGACAGGAAAATACAGAGGTTTGAAAAGATCGCCAAGGGCGGCGATAAGGATGCGAAAAAATGTGTTGAAGTCCTCGAGGTGTACAAGAAACATCTGGAATCCTTCCAGAGCGCCCGTACAGCTGACGTTTACGAGGAAGACAAGAAATATATTGCCGATATAGCGCTGCTGACTGAGAAACCTGTTTTATATGTATGCAATGTGGATGACGGATCGGCGGTGAACGGGAATGCACACTCGGCAAGGTTTATCCGGAGCGTCGAGGCCGAAAATGCTGAAGTCATTGTTGTTGCAGGCAAACTGGAGTCGGAAATTGCCGAACTAGAGCAGGAAGAGGACCGCCAGGTGTTCCTTGCCGATGCCGGGCTTAACGAACCCGGGGTCAACCGCCTTGTCAGGGCAGCCTTTCACCTTCTGGACCTCCAGAATTTCTTTACCGCAGGGCCTAAGGAAGTAAGAGCCTGGACAATCCGCAAAGGGATGACGGCTCCCCAGGCTGCAGGCGTGATCCATAGCGACCTCGAAAGAGGCTTTATACGTGCGGAAGTCATGAAATACAGCGACTTTATCGCTTTAGGATCGGAACATGCCTGCAGGGAAAAAGGGAAATTATTCGTTGAAGGGAAAAATTATATCGTTGACGACGGGGATATACTGCATATCCGCTTCAACGTTTAAACAAATCGTGCAAAGGATTTAAGCTTTTCGAGAAAATCAGCTTTTTTTCTTACCGATACCTCGACCTCGGAATTGTCTTCCATTATTACCGAACCGCCTTTGCCTTTCATATACCGCTTGACATACACCAGGTTGATCAGGTGTTTGCTGTGGATACGTGAAAACGGGAGGTCTTCCAGTATTTTTTCGTAATTGTTCATGGATTTCGATGCCACGAACTTCTGGCCGTTAGAAAGGTAAAAGGTAGTATACACATCGTCGGCTTCAAGCCTTACGACATCCCCCAGTTTAACTATGTTCAAACCATCAGAGGACGGGATGATTATTTTCTCCTGTCCGCCTTTCAGGCTTTCCTTCAGAACAGAGAGACGGTCATCTATGTCCTCGTCTTTTTCCCTTGAGTCCCTGTAACGGTCGAAAGCAGTCTTTAATCCGTCAAAAGTAGCCGGCTTTACGATGTAATGAAGCGCCGAAAATTCAAATGCGCGAACTGCATATTTGTCGAAAGCTGTAACAAAAATGACCTGGAATTTGCGGAATGTAACTCCTTCCATCACATCAAACCCTTCCCCGTCGGGGAGGTTAACATCGAGGAAAACCATTTCAGGTTTGGTTTCATCGATCAGGGCGATGGCATCTTTAACCGTCATTGCGGTTCCGATGATGCTGACCTCGTGAAAATGCTTTTCAAGCAACGACTGCAAGGTAAGCAAACTGGTTTTGTCATCATCGACAAGGACTGTCCTTATAGCTTCATCCATAGGAGGCGGTTTTTCGGCTGACTAAATTACGAAAGAAAAGGTACCTTTGCATCAGCAAGCTAATATATTAACATTTCCCTCACAATGGTTCGAACTGTTGAAAATATTTTACAAAAAAAATATATCGCAAAAGATGATATAATGATGCTGCTTGCCCTTGACAAGGCAGGTTCAGAAGAGCTTTTCAACCGGGCCCACGATCTGAAAACGGCCATGGTGGGGAGGAAAGTTTTTTTCAGGGGACTGATAGAATATTCTAACATTTGTACCAAAAACTGCTTCTATTGCGGGATCAGGATGGATAACGGCCGCTACCAGCGGTACACCCTGAGCGACGAGGAGGTGCTTGAAGCGGCCAGGTATGCAGCCGACAACAATTTTGCTTCAATAGTAATACAAAGCGGGGAGCAAAGCAGCAAGGCGTTCAGCAAGTCCATCGAGAACCTGCTCAGGCAGATACATTCAGCCACAAACGGCAGCCTCCATATCACCTTGTCGCTGGGCGAACAAACGGAAGAAACCTACAAACGCTGGTTTTCGGCCGGGGCTCACCGCTACCTGCTACGTATAGAAGTATCAAACCCTGCCCTGTATGCAAAACTGCATCCCGCCGATCAGAGGCACACCCACCAGGCAAGGCTGGAATCCCTTTCATTACTCAGGAAATCGGGATTCCAGGTTGGCACAGGGGTCATGATAGGCCTGCCATTTCAAACTACCTCCGACCTGGCCGATGACCTTTGCTTTTTCAGGGATTTCGATATCGATATGGTTGGAATGGGGCCTTATATAGAACATGAAGATACACCCTTGTGGGAATACCGCAATTTAATTCCTTCGGCTGCAGAAAGGGTCCTGCTATCCATTAAAATGGTTGCGATCCTGAGGATCATTATGCCCGACATTAACATAGCAGCCACAACTGCAATGCAAACCCTTGACCCCAGGGGAAGGGAGCAGGCAATTTATGCCGGGGCCAATGTGATCATGCCCAACCTGACCCCGGTAAAATACAGGGACAATTACCTGCTGTACGAAAACAAACCGAATGTCAAGGATGAGCCGGAAGAGACCAGGATAGCGCTCGAAAAACACATACGTGCGGCAGGAGACGAGATCGGATACGGGGAATGGGGCGACAGCAGGCATTTTATAAATCGTGAATAAGATCGTGAGGGAAAAGTGAGGAAGAACGAGAAGAAACTGATAGAAAAAATTGAGATTATCGATGCCGGTTCTGAAGGCAATGCCGTGGCCAGGGATGGCGAGATGGTTGTTTTTGTGCCTTACGGGGTGCCCGGGGATATTGTAGATATTGAAGTCTTCAAAACAAAACGATCCTTCGCAGAAGGGAGGATAGTGAAATTTCACAGCTATTCGCCCGACCGCACGGAAGCTTTCTGCTCCCATTTCGGCGTTTGCGGGGGATGCAGCTGGCAGCACATGAACTACAGCAGCCAGCTTCATTTCAAACACAAGCAGGTTGAAGACAGTTTCAGGCGCATTGCCAAGCTCGAAGATCCCATGGTGCGTGAGATCATCGGGTCGGAAGCTACAAGGGAATACAGGAACAAGCTTGAATTCACATTCTCCTCCCGCAGGTGGTTCACGGGTGCGGCCGACGGCGACGCCTCCCCTGCCCTGGGGTTTCATATACCCAGGCGTTGGGACAAAATCCTCGATATTGACCATTGCTATCTGATGGAGGAACCGGTAAACGCCATCAGGCTTGAAGCCAGGAAGTATGCGATCGATAGGGGCCTGAGCTTTTACGATGCCAGGAACAATTCGGGATTTCTGCGTAACATGATCTTTAGGACCACCACCTCCGGCGACCTTATGCTGATTATGGTTTTCGGGACCGATGAGCCCGACCGGATCCTCCCGATGCTCTTTCATCTCCAGGCCGGGTTCCCGAAAATAACATCCATGTATTATGTGGTGAATGAAAAGAAGAACGATATCATCAGCGACCTGGTGATGAGGCATTATTCGGGCACCCTGTTTATCACTGAGGTTTTACCTCCGTTCCGTGAAAGCTTCCCTGAGTCAAAATTCAGGATAGGGCCGGTTTCTTTCTTCCAGACAAATCCCATCCAGGCCGGGAAACTTTTTCGGCTGGCTGCCGGCTACCTATCGCCCGAAGGCCATGAAACCGTTTACGACCTTTATACGGGCACAGGGACTATAGCAAATTATATCGCTCCTTATATAAAAAAAGGGATAGGGATTGAATCCGTTGCTTCAGCTGTAACCGATGCCGGCATTAATGCCGCTCTTAACGGCAATACCAACCTTCAGTTTTTCGCTGCCGAAACCGAAAAATTGCTCACACCTGAATTTATCGCCGAACATGGCCATCCCGATGCGGTCATCACCGACCCTCCGCGCAACGGCATGCATGAGAAGGTGATCAGAACGCTGCTGTCGGTGCTTCCCGGGAAAATTGTCTATATAAGCTGCAACCCCGCAACCCAGGCCAGGGATATTTATATTCTCAAGGAAAAGTATACAATGCAGGAATGCCAGCCGGTTGATATGTTCCCGCATACCCAGCATGTTGAAAATGTCGCCCTTCTTACGTTAGCTTAAGTACCAGTTCCCGGATGTCCTGCTGAAGGGGGTAAAACACATGGGTTGCCTGATTGTAATAAACTTCCCTGGAGAGGAGTTGTGATGAAATCCAGGCCTCTAATCCTTCGGGGGGCAGGTCTTTCAGCAACGGGCGCTTCTTCCTGACATTCTTCAACCGCATGGCCAGTTCCCCGGATGTCATCCGCAGGTATACCGAAACCCCATTCTCCCTGATAAATTTCATGTTATCGTAAAAACAGGCAGTACCTCCCCCGGTTGAAATAACGGTATTTGTAAGACCGGCGGTCTCAAACAGCAGTTCCTTTTCTATCAGCCTGAACTTATCCTCGTCATATTTTTCAAAAAAATCGAAAATGCTTATATGGTAACGTTCTTCGAACATTTCGTCGAGGTCAAGAAAAGCTGTATTCATAAGCCCGGCAAGCTGTCTTCCCAGGGCGCTCTTCCCCGATCCCATAAAACCGATCAGATAGGTCTTCAATTTCGAGTTTTTGTTGAGTGTAAAAGTACAAATTCAGTCAAAATAATTACTACCTTTGCAGTCCGCTAATATAAAAGCTTATGAAGTTCAGAGGCTTATCCCTGATATTATTTGTACTGGCTGTCGCATTTGCCTCTTCCTGCAATTCTTCGGGAAACAAAGAGGAAAAAATATCAACCGACCTTGTTAAGAATCCGAATACGGCAGATGGTCAGAGTAATCCGGGATCATTACCTGTTTTCAAATTTGAAGAGATAGAGCATGATTTTGGCAAGATTATACAGGGCGAATCGGTTTCGTATGAATTCCAGTTTACAAATACCGGGAAAACCGATCTTATCATCGTCGACGTAAGCACTTCCTGCGGATGCACAGTACCTTCGTATTCCAAAGCTCCGATCCGCCCGGGCGACAAAGGGACGATCAAAGTCTCATTTAACAGCGCGGGAAAGCACGGTTTCCAATCAAAAAGCATACTGGTTGTTGCAAACACCCAGCCTAACACCACGCTTCTCAGGATCAAAGCTGAGATCGCCGGTCCCAATTCAGATAAATAATTAATCTTTTATTTAATCAATATCCAAATATGAATATCCTTAACATCCTCTTAATGGCTCCCCAGGCACAGGGCAGCTCACAGAACGGCTGGTATTCCTTTTTACCGCTTCTGCTGATTATCGTCGTGTTTTATTTCTTTTTCATCCGCCCGCAGATGAAGCGCAGCAAAGACCAGAAAAAGTTCAGGGAAACCCTTGACAAAGGGCAAAAAGTAGTAACTATTGGCGGAATCCACGGTAAAATCGTGGAGATCCAGGAGACAACAGTTTCAATTGAAGTTGACAATAATGTCAAGCTTCGTGTTGAGAAATCGGCCATCGCAATTGACACCAGCCAGACAATCGAGAATAAATAAGCTTGTTAATTGAAAAGCGGGTTTATTGATCTGATCGGTAAAGCCAGAAAGAACAGGGGTGGGACATTCAGGCACCAGCTGTACATTTTCGCGGTATGCCTGGTACTTTCTGTTTTTATATGGTCACTTGTGAGGCTGTCCCGTGACTATTATTATACCACAAATTTCAGGATCCATTACACCAACCTGCCGTCGAACCTCAGGATGACGGGGTATTCCGACAGCATCCTTACAGTCAGTATCAGGATACAGGGCTTTGATTATTTTACCGAGGAATTCATCCAGCCCAGGAACCCGAAATACAATGTTAGCCTGAAGAAGATTAAACTTTACACCGAAGACAACCAGGTTGGCGGGTACCTGCCTACTGCGGATATCGGAAGGGAGGTCAAGGAAAAGATGAATTTTCAGTCGGAAGTATACATGGTATCTCCCGACACCTTGTTTTTCGACCTTGAAAGGCTTGCTCCTAAAAAGATCCAGAAGATTGCCGCAAGGCCAGCTTCCGTATTGGCGCCCAGGCATGACAGCATCCGTTTTAACAAGGTGAAATAAGTTGAGGGATGCTGAAAGCAGGGCTTACCGGCAATATTGGAAGCGGCAAATCGGCCGTTGCATTGGTCTTTTCCTCTCTCGGCATCCCGGTATTTCATGCAGACGAGGAGTCGAAAAAATTGCTCGGTTCCCCTGAAGTGATTGATGAAATATCCAGGTCTTTCGGGAAAGATACCATTGTGAACGGTTTGATAGATAAAAGGAAACTGGCTTCGCTGGTGTTCGGGGACCGGCAGTCATTAAACCATTTGAACGGTATCATGCATCCCCTGGTGCTAAAGGGATTTAATACATGGGTGTCTACCCGGCCCCTGGCTCCATATGTCATTATGGAAGCGGCTATTCTCTTTGAAAGCGGCTATAACAAGGAGTTCGACAGGATTGTACATGTTTCATGCCCGGAAGATATGGCAATTGAAAGGGTTATGAAACGCGACGGTGTTGAACGTAAACTGGTACTCGACAGGATGCAATACCAGATAAAAGACGATGACAAAGCCCGGATGTCGGACTTTGTCATCATCAATGACGGCAACCACCTGGTCATTCCTCAGGTAATGGCCATTCACAACTCGCTTTTAGAAATTGGCGCGTAAGGCAGCAATTATGTTCCTTCCCGGGCTGCTTATCCCTGAAGAGAATTTCCTGTAGTTTTCATCCAGGATATTTTCCATTCCCAGTTCCACATTCACATATTTTACGATCTGGTAGCTGAGTTTCAGGTTCAGTGTATACCATGAGGGCATGCCCAGTGGAGTTGCATAAGCTTCATTATCCTCTCCGCTGTTGCTGTATTGGCTGATGCGTTTCCATCCGTTGTACATCACATAGAAATCGCCCTTGAACTTTTTAAGTTCGAGGCTGAATGATGTCATGCCAAACACGGGGGGAATATGATCGAGAGGGACACTGTTTGTCACATCATAACCGTATGTGTAAGTAAGGTTACTGACAATCGAAAAATTACGGGTTACCTGCGCCAGGATGCTTCCCTGGAATCCGCACACATAGGCATGGCCCGTATTTGTGAGTCCCAGAGTCTGGTACTTCTGCCCGTCGATCTCAAGTGAATCCTTGCCATTGTACATGATCGGCTTAATAACCTGGGCATTGTTTAGCCAGTTGTAATAAGCCGTTCCCTCAAGATGGATCTTGCCGCCAATGGTCTTTCCGATGGTCAGTTCCATGTTATATGAGTTTTCAGGTTTCAGGTTCGGGTTCGGAACAACAATGGTCCTGCCTGTAACCACATTGAGCTTGGTAAGGTCGTCAATATTCGGAGCCCTGAAACCGGTGGATCCGATAAGCGAGAATTTCCAGTCATGACCCGGTGTGGCAACCAGGCCAAGATACCCGTTCAGAGCTGTATTCTTCTGGCTGATATTCGGATCGAAAGGGATCGGGGTGATCTTCACCATTGTGTCGGAGTATGCTGCATTAAGGGTTACATAGTTGAAACGGATCCCCTGGGAAAAGGAGAAGGCTTTGCTTATGCTCCAGACATTGGAGAGATAGGCCGACAGGTACATCATGTTGGCTTTCTGGTCGGGGAAACGGGTGGCACGGTCATACGTGATTGAGCCGGTGTTTATGTTCTCATTGTAGGCTTTGGAACCGACATTGTTGTAGCTCAACTCAACTCCGTAATGAAGGATATCCTTAGTACAAAGCTTCTTGTCGAAATCGGCGTTCACCGAATAAACTGCCACCTTCTCGAGGTTGTACTTTTTCTTCGAACTCCCAAAACTGCGCTGGATGCGGTCTTCATTGACATGCTGATAAGCCAGGATAATCGAAGCGTGATCAAAAATGACGCCGTTAAGGTTGTACTCTGCCTTGAGCGAACCGAACAGCCTTGCTTGCGGGCCATAGTACCATTCGGAATAGTTCATGGTGCTGTCATTCTGCATTTCAGTCAGCCGGTCGTAACGGGGAATGTTGCTCGAATTGGAATACTGGAAATTGAGGATATACCTGCTTGATTTACCAGGCTGAAACAAAACTTTCCCGAGGAAATTGTACTGGGAATATGCTGATTGCTTCTGGATCCATGGTTTGTCATTGGCAACTGTATAATCCTTTCCGTCGATACGGTCGGCATAGAAAAGGCGCTGGCCGAAAGTGCCATAGGCAGGATTTGAGACCCGCCCTTCACGGAGGTCGCTGAAATCGCTGTAAGAAAAGTTCAGAAGTACAGCCAGTTTTTTCCAGCCAAGATTCAGATTTACACCTCCCGTTTTTTCCAGGTTGGCTGATGAGAACCGCCCGAGAATGCTGCCATGAACGGCTGTTTTCCCGGTAACAGAGAGTTCAGGATCTTTGGTGATGAAATTGATTACACCGCCAAGTGCATCGCTGCCATAGATAGTGGAGCCGGGGCCGTAGAGAATTTCTGTAGAGGAAAGGCCGAAAGGATCAACAGTAATTGCATTCTGAAGGTGGCCTGCACGGTATATGGCATTGTTCATTCGCACACCGTCAACAACCAGCAGCACCTTGTTGGCTTCGAAACCACGCAGAACGGGGCTTCCGCCGCCCAGCTGGCTCGTCTGGACAAAGACCTGCCCGGTCTGTTCAAGCATGATGGCTGAATTCTGCGGATTCTGGAAAGAGATATCTTTTGCCTGGATGACCTCGATCTTATTCGGAATATCTGAACGCTTTTCGTCGGTCCTGTTGGCTGATACAACAAATTCATCCAGCCTGATAATGTCTTCCAGCATATATATTGTATTGTTCATCGCCTGGAGATCGGCTTTGGGAAAATGAAGGGGCTGAAAAGCCACGTGATTGAAATAAAGAACCTCACTGGGGGCAAATCCTGAAATATCAGCAGTGCCTGTAACGGAAGTTGTGACCAGAAAGCTCCTGGCCTCGTTGGTTATTGTAACTCCTTCTACAGGCTGGAGGTCTGATTTGTCAAGGACCTTGACAGTCTGACCATTGGTCGCAAATGCGAGAAAAAGGGCTATAATTATATAGCAATATCGTGTGTTCATTACGCGAAATTTATTAAATGAAAACTAAAAAAAATAATTGGCTGTGCCTTAAACGGCTGATTGGAAATACGGGCTGGTTTTGGGAGGTGTTTCGGGTATGCTCCTGATGGCGGATTCAGTCTCACGGTTAAGACTGATGTAACTTACTGCCGTTCCGCTTTCAGCAGGCAGGGCAGCCTGTTCCTCCAGCAAAGCAATGGTGCCGAATACAGGGATCAGAAGGTGTTTCGTCTGATCTTTCATCATCTTTGAGATGCCGTTATTGATTTTGCCTTCCCTGGTATCGTGAATACAAAAGAATACCCTGGAACTTCCTTTAGAAGTCTTGCAAATCACATCGTACATTTCCCCCTTGTATTCAATTTCGGTCTGGTCGATGATCTTCAGATAGTCACATTTCCCGTTAACAACTATTGTTTCAATAGTGGTATTGTTTCCTGATGATATCTTTGCCGCCATCTCCCGCCTGACCAGGAAACGGTTTATTTCGAACACAAGGTAAAACCCCGCCGTGTGAAAAGCCATTAAGGATAGAAGAAAATATGTGGCAAGTTTCCTTTTCATGTGTATATTCGTTCCGCAAAAATAGAAAAAAATTTATTACAGCAACAAAGTTACATATGTTCATTGTATGTTTATGTCAAACGCCCTCTTATGAAAACCCTTAACATATCGGCTGTTTCCTACCTGAACACCTATCCTTTTGTTTATGGTATCCAGCAATCGGGCTATCTCCAGGATTATCACCTCTACCTTGAAGTGCCGTCAATGTGCGCCGAACGGCTGAAATCGGGCGAGGCGGATATTGCCCTGGTTCCTGCGGGTGCATTGCCCGACTTCAGGAATTACCATATTATTTCAGATTATTGCCTTGGGGCGGTAAAAGAAGTGATTACTGTGCTTTTATTATCGAATAAGCCGCTTGAAAAGATCAAAAAAATCTATCTGGATTTTGATTCCAGGACATCGGCCAGGCTTGTACAGGTCCTGTCACAGTCATTTTGGAAAACACAACCGGTTTTTGAAAGACTTCAGCGAGGCCAGGCAGAGGACCCGAGAATGAAAGATGCCATTGTTGCAATCGGGGACAAAACATTCGGGATGCGGAACCGGTACGCTTATTCTTACGACCTTGCAGGGGAATGGATCAGGTATACCGGGCTTCCGTTTGTATTTGCCGTCTGGGTGTCGACCAGGCCCCTTCCCGAAACCTTACTGGGTCAGTTCAATAAGGCCCTTCATCACGGCGTCATGAATATTGACCAGGTACTTGATTTTTACTCAACAAGGCTGCCTAAGAATGCCGATTGCAGGAAGTATCTCACCGAAAACATTTCCTACGGCTTCGACAAACCAAAGAAGGAAGGTTTGAATTTGTTCCTTTCATACCTGGGATAGAAGTGACTGGTGACTGGTGAACAGTGACTGGTGAACTTCACTGATAACTATTCACCGTTCACTATTCACTGAAAAGGTTATCGTTTCGTAGACACACCACGCTGTTTGGCCATATCTTCAAGCCGTTTCTGGAAACCGGATTTCTTTACCGGTTTTTTCTTATTGGCTTCGATCTGGGCATGCAGTTTCTTTTCATCAAGGAATGCACGGATCAGGTAAATCTGGGCAAATGTGAGAAGGTTGGCAAGCAGGTAATAATAGCTAAGGCCTGACGAATAATCATTGAACCAGAAAAGGAACATAACCGGCATCATGTACATCATGGTTTTCATCCCCGGCATCTGCTGCTGCGTGCTGCCCATCATCTGGTCGTTGATCCTCGTGTAAATGACACTGGAGATTGTCATCAGCAGTGCAAAAAGACTTACATGGTTACCGTACCAGGGCAGGCTGAAACCTCCCGGGAAAGTCCATATTGAATCATATGAGGAAAGGTCGGTAGCCCAAAGGAAAGGCTGCTGCCTGAGTTCTATAGAAGAAGGGAAGAATCGGAACATCGCGATGAGGATGGGAAACTGGAGAAGCATCGGGATGCAGCCGGCCATAGGGTTCACCCCGGCTTTTTTATACAGGTCCATGGTCGCCTGCTGTTTTTTCAGCGCATCGTCCTTTTTGGGGAATTTTTTATTCAGCTCGTCAATGTCGGGCTTAAGCACCCTCATTTTGGCCGAGGATTTATAAGTTTTGTATGCGATAGGGAAGAGCACTATCTTAAGGAGTATGGTAAGAACGAGGATGATAATACCATAGTTCCAGCCAAGGTTCCCGAAGAAAGTGAATACCGGGATTACCGCATATATATTGATCCAGGCCATCAGGAAAAAACTCCAGCCGAGCGGGATCTGTTTTTCCAGGTCAAGCTTATAGTTTTTTAACTGATAGAACTTGTTCGGGCCGAAGTACATCGACATCCCCACCGATTTTGTTTCTTTAACTGAAAACGGTATGCCGGCTTCGGCATACATGTTCTTCAGGTAAAACGAAGGTCCCTGCATACCCTGGGTCCTCAGCCTGGGCTCGGTCAGGTAGGTATCGGAAATGAGGATGCTTGTGAAAAACTGCTGCTTAAAGGCAAACCATTTGATCTTCTCATTTTTCAGATAGAGTTCTTCATCTTTGGTCTCAGAAATGTAATCAACCTTATCCTGGTCATATTTGTAATAGAGGGTGGTTGTCATCCTCTCCATCTTCTGGCTTTTCTCAAGATTTTTCAGTTTATCGTTCCAGGTGAGCACGATGAATTTATTCCCGGCATCGATAGCCTGGTCCATTCCGACAAAATTCACCTGGTACCTCAGCATATAATCATTGCCCCTGACAGTATAGAGAAATTCGATGTACTGGTCTTTGTTGAAACCAGTATCAGACGATGCTACAAACAACCTCATGCCGAATTGCAGGGAATCTTTTCCGCTCACTTTCATATACGCCTGTCCTTTATGGGACTGATCAGGCCAGAAAGGCTGAAAATAAAGCCTGTTTGTAGTGATGGTGCGGTTATTTGCAAAAAACGAAATGCCAAAATTCAGTGAATCGCCGTCCATAAGCACCAGGGGTTTCTTATCCCAGGTCAGGTAATTCTTCAGTTCCACTCTGCCTATTTTCCCTCCCCTGCTTATAAATTTCAATTTAAACACATCGTTCTCAACCGTGTAGGATGTATCCTTTCCAACGGCGGCATTGGCAAACACCCCCAGTTCTCCCTTCAGGGTCAACCTGGTAAGGGTTGCCGAATCAACATGTTCGCCCTGGGCAACAAATTTTTCTTTTTCCCTTGCAACGAAAATTGCTTTTTCCCTGGCGATTGCCGTGATCTGAGCATGCTGTTTCTGGATGCTGAGCATGTACATTGAATCGGCCTTGCGCTTTTGTGCTATAAGCTGTTCTTTGGATGGGCTCATCAGGTATGTATACCCGATAAAAATTGTGAAGATGAGGACAAGCCCGATTATCGTGTTCTTGTTGTTCATGAAAGATGTTTAATTAATCCCAGATGCAGCATTTGGGGGTGCAAAGGTAAGAAAATGTCTTTATCACGGGATATATTCCCTGGCTGCTTTTATGAATGCCACGAAAAGGGGATGGGGTGTGGCAACCGTGCTCTTATATTCCGGATGAAACTGAACCCCGATGAACCATGGGTGGGTGGTAAGTTCCATGATCTCAACCAGGTCGTCTTTTTCGTTTACCCCTACAGGTAAAAAACCGGCTTTGACATATTTGCCCAGGTAAGCATTATTGAATTCATACCTGTGCCTGTGCCTCTCTGAAATATTTACTTTTTTATAAATCTTGAATACCTTGGATGACTTGCTGATTTTACAAGGGTATGCCCCAAGTCTCATTGTGCCCCCCAGTCCCATGATTTTCTTCTGTTCCTCCATCATGTCGATCACCGGGTACGGGGTCTTTTTATTGAATTCGGTGGAATGGGCTCCTTTCATCCCCAGCACGTTGCGGGCAAATTCAATCACTGCACACTGCATTCCCAAACAGATTCCGAAGAAAGGAATGTTGTGGGTCCTTGCATAGTTTATCGCGGTGATCTTACCTTCAATACCCCTTTCACCGAAACCCGGGGCAACCAGGATCCCGTTCAGGCCACCCAGCTTCTCAGCTACATTGTTCTCATCAATAAATTCAGAATGCAGGGAGATCACGTTAACCTTGCAGCTATTCGCGACACCGGCATGGATGATCGATTCGTTAATGGATTTATAGGCATCCTTTAATTCAACATACTTCCCAACCAGTCCGATGCTGAAATTGCATGTGGGATTCTTCAATGTATAGAGGAATTTCTCCCAGTCACGAAGATCAGGTATCCCATCGGTAGGCATATCGGTTTTCCTCAGGATCTCGATATCCAGGTTCTCCTGCCTCATCAGCATGGGCACTTCATAAATGCTTTCTGCATCTATGCATTCGATGACAGAGGAGGGATTGACATTACAGAAGAGGGCAATTTTGTTCCTGAGGCTCTCGGTAAGATGTTTCTCGGTGCGGCAAACAATGATGTCAGGTTGGACCCCCTGTTCCAGCATGGTCTTCACCGAGTGCTGGGTGGGTTTTGACTTTAATTCCCCCGCTGCAGCCAGGTATGGAACCAGGGTAAGATGAACAACCACGCTGTCTTTGCCAAGTTCCCATCTCAGCTGGCGCACTGTTTCAATAAAAGGCAGGGATTCAATATCGCCTACCGTTCCGCCGATCTCGGTAATCACAAAATCATAATGGCGCTTGGTGGCAAGAAGTTTGATCCTCGCTTTGATCTCATCTGTGATATGAGGGATCACCTGTACGGTTTCCCCAAGGAATTCACCTTTTCTTTCCTTGTTTATAACACTCTGGTAGACTACGCCTGTTGTAACATTATTTGCCTGGGTGGTGGGTACGTTTGAGAATCTCTCATAATGACCAAGGTCAAGATCCGTCTCGGCCCCGTCCTCCGTTACATAGCATTCTCCATGTTCATAAGGGTTCAGGGTGCCGGGGTCAATGTTAATGTAAGGATCGAGTTTCTGAATCGTTACCGAAAACCCCCTGGCAACCAATAATTTAGCTATCGATGAGGATATGATTCCTTTGCCGAGTGATGAAGTTACACCGCCGGTTACAAAAATATATTTGGTAGAAGACATGGCAGGATCAAAATGAAGGTTAACGGTTCACAAAAATAATCGTTTTCGGGAAACAGGAGGAAATTAGTTTTGTGCCCTCCTGTTTTTTTTACGAACATTGTCCTGGTTATCTATCCTTCGTTTTATAGCGAGGATCTCCGAAGCGATCTCTTCAATCGGCTTATTGGTCACATGGATCACCGGCCATTCGTATTTACAGAACACACTATTGGAATAGTTCAGTTCCTTTTTAACGTTTTGTATAGAGGCATACTCCCCTGTTTGCCCCCCCAGGTACTGTACCCTCACCGAACGGAGGCTCGAAAGGTCCTGAGGTTCGGTCATCAGCCCGAATACCCTGCCTTGAGGTAATTTAACAAGGGACTCTGAGAGTTCAGCCCCAAGCACAATGGGGAAATTGGCAACGAACCAGCCTTTAAAAGCAAGGTAGATGCTTAGAGGGGTCTTGAATGTGCGTGAAACACCAACCAGCACGATTTCCGCCTTTTCGTAATCATAATCCCTTTGTCCGTCGTCATGGGTAAATGCAAACTGCATGGAGTCTATCCTTTTGAAGTATTCCTTATTCAGGCTGAAGAACAAGCCGGGTTCCCCGGTCGGGGAATCGGCAAAATGCTGTGACAGCCTTGACAGAAGGGGCCCCATCAGATCGATGGCATCTATATTGTGGATCCTGCTAAGCCTTAATACGACCTCCCTGAGGGATTCCGATACCAGGGTATGTAAAATCAATCCTTTTTCTTCAGCGACCTCTGCCACGATCTCTTCGATAGCCTGTTCGGTCCTTATTTCAGTTTTGAGGACAATATCCACGCTTGATTGAGGGAACTGGGTAAGTGCTGCCATAAGGATCTGTTCGGCAGTACGCCCTGAACCGTCGCTTACTACATATACTTTCTTCATGGCTTGAAAAGTTTTGATGTTTAAAACTACGCATTTTTACTGCCACATACAAAATTCGCATTTTTTTCATATTTTAGCTTATCGATTAAAATAAGTACTTTTGAACCCTTAATTCAAACTAAAAATCTAATCAAACTTTACCAATTATGACAACAATTAAAGTCGGTATCAATGGATTTGGCCGGATCGGGCGCTTGACCTTCCGTGCCTTGCTTAAGAAAGAAAATGTTGAAGTTGTAGCCATCAATGATCTTACTGATTCCAAGACCCTTGCACACCTTCTGAAATATGATTCCATTCATGGAAAATTCCCGGGTACTGTTACAGTTGAAGGGGACTACCTGGTAATCAACGGGAAAAAGATTAAAGTTCACGCTGAGAAGGACCCTGCGAACCTGCCCTGGGGATCTCTTGACGTGAGCACAATCCTCGAATGTACAGGGATCTTTCGCACTCGCGAAAAAATGAGCAAGCATCTGACAGCCGGAGCCAAAAAAGTATTGCTGAGTGTTCCCTCCGACAACAAGGAGGATGTAGATGCTACTATTGTACTGGGTGTCAACGACAGTATGCTTACCCATGACATGAAGCTGATTTCAAATGCCTCATGCACAACTAACTGCCTCGCTCCCATTGCCAAGGTTATGAATGATAATTTCGGCATCGTAAGAGGGCTTATGAACACCATCCACAGTTACACAAACGACCAGATAATACTTGATGCCCCGCATAAGGACCTGCGCCGTGCACGCGCCGCTGCCATGTCGATCATCCCAACCAAAACCGGCGCCGCTAAAGCCATCGGTCTTGTGATCCCGGAGCTCGAGGGTAAACTTGACGGTTTTGCCGTAAGGGTACCGACCCCCGATGGTTCACTGGTTGACCTGACCTGCGAACTTGCAAAAAAGACAACCAAGGATGAGATCAATGCAGCAATGAAAGCTGCCGCCGAAGGCCCAATGAAGGGCGTTCTGGAATATAATGTTGATCCTATTGTGAGTGTTGATATCGTTGGGAACACACACTCCTCAATTTTTGATTCCGAACTCACCAAAGTAATGAGCGGGAACTTTGTAAAAGTCATTTCATGGTATGATAATGAGAATGGGTACTCCTGCAGGATGGCCGATCTCGTTGTAAAAATGGGCTGATATGAGTCATCTTTTCGCATCCGGGGAGAGGGAAGGTTATATCATGGTCGTCGAGGACTCGAAGAGCCAGGCGATGATGCTGAAATCCCTTCTGAAAAAACACGACTATAAAGTCAGGGATTTCGAAGACGGGCTCAGCGCGTTTAAAGCTGCCATGGAAGAACCCCCGATTCTGATCGTCAGCGATATTGTGATGCCGGGTATGGACGGTTACGAGTTATGCGAAAAGGTTAAAAGCACGAAGGAGCTTAAAGAGATACCCATAATCCTGCTTACAACACTTCAGGATTCAATGGATATCATCAAAGGCCTGCAGGCGGGATCAGATAATTTCATCACCAAGCCATTTGATGCCAAGTACCTGCTATCACGTATTAATTACCTTCTGGCTAACAGGGAGCTCAGGTACCAGGGAACAAGCGACCTTGTGCTTGAGATCATGTTCAACGGCCAGAAGTATGCTATCAACTCGGAGAGGAAACAGATCCTCGACCTGCTTTTATCGGTGTACGAAAATGCAATCCAGCAAAACCATCAGCTTATAGAGGCTCAGGCTGAGCTGAGGCGCTCCAATGAGCACCTGATCACTATGAACCGTGACCTGGAGGCATTTTCGTACACTATTTCCCATGACCTTAGGACACCTCTCAACCACATCAGCATGAGTGCCCAGCTGCTTCATCAGCATTACCTTGACAAACTGGATGAGGCAGGTGCTTCCTATGTTGAAACCATCCATTCCACTACAAAGTCCATGGCTGAGATGATAAATGACCTGCTGCAGTTTTCGCGCACAGGCACGATCAACATCCACCCCCAGCCTATCGACCTGAGTGAGATGTGCCGAAAGGTCATGCAGTGGATACACCAGGACAATCCTGAGAGGAATATCGATGTGAAGATTGATGATAATTTGCAATTAACCGGGGATCAGAGCCTTTTGATGGTGGTCGTGAAAAACCTCCTTGGAAATTCATGGAAATACACATCGAAAACCGACCATCCTGCCATCCATGTAAGCAGTTTCCAAAAGGATGGCCAGACTGTATTTTCATTTAAGGATAATGGGGCCGGATTTGATCCCATGAGGGCTGCAAACCTTTTTACTCCTTTTGTAAGGCTGCATTCCCAGGAAGATTTCCCTGGTACAGGGGTGGGGCTTGCAACAGCAAAGCGTATTATTGAAAGGCATGGCGGCAGGATATGGGCAGAAGGAGAGATTGGAAAGGGAGCAACTTTTTATTTTTCCCTGGGTCAGCCAAAGTAAGCGATGGAATCCATCAAAGAAATTTATAAGATAGGCTGCGGCCCGTCGAGCAGCCATACTATGGGACCTGCAAAAGCAGCCATGCTTTTTGCAAAGCGAAATCCCGGTATCCCTGAAGTCAGGGTTAAACTTTATGGAAGCCTTGCTGCAACCGGCAAAGGCCATATGACCGACAAGGCAATCCTGGAAGCCTTGCATCCCGTTCCTGCCGTAATAGAATGGTATCCTGAAACTTTTCTTCCTGCCCACCCCAACGGGATGACCTTTGAGGCCCTTGACAGGCTGGGGAACATAAGGGATTCCTGGACAACATACAGTATAGGGGGAGGAGATATCAGCGATACGGGAAAACGCGATCCTTCATCATCCATATATGAGTTGTCAAACATGGAAGATATTCTTAAATGGTGCCTTAATAACGGGAGGACCATATGGGAGTATGTTGAAATGCACGAGAATTCCGACATCTGGGATTATATGGCAGAAGTTTGGGAAGTCATGAAAGACGCTGTTGAAAGGGGAATAGAAACCGAGGGGGTTCTGCCTGGCCGGCTAAATCTTCCCAGGAAAGCATCATCATATTATATCAAAGCAAAAAGTTTCAAAGGGACCCTCAGCCGCAGGGCATTTACGTTCGCTTTTGCACTTGCTGTTGCCGAGGAAAATGCCTCAGGCGGTAAGATCGTAACAGCACCAACCTGCGGATCATGCGGTGTGATGCCTTCGGTCCTCTACCTTTTAAAGTCACAATATGATATTCCCGACAAGAAAATTCTGAGGGGACTTGCAACTGCAGGGCTGATAGGAAACCTTATAAAGACAAATGCGTCGATTTCCGGAGCCGAAGTTGGATGCCAGGGAGAAGTAGGAAGTGCCAGTTCAATGGCAGCAGCGGCAGCTGAGCAAATGTTTGGTGGCACTCCCCGCCAGATTGAATATGCCGCCTCCATTGCTATGGAACATTTCCTCGGGCTAACCTGCGACCCTCTTTTCGGCCTGGTACAGATCCCCTGTATTGAAAGAAATGCTTTCGGCGCTGCCAGGGCCTTAGACGCCAACATGTACGCGTTGCTGTCGGACGGCACTCATCTTATAAGCTTTGATAAAGTGTTAGCCGCAATGAAGCAGACAGGCCATGACCTTCCGGCCATCTACAAGGAAACTGCCGAAGGTGGGCTTGCTGTTCTCGGCATCAAGGAGTAACATTTTCCTTTTTTTTACGTAAAACTCTGAATAACGGAAGAATATGCTCTTTCTGCGTATTACGGTTTTATTCTTACTCCTTGCAAAACCGCTTTACTATTCGCCACAACAAACAACAATACTTGATTCCGACGAACTGGTAATGCTGGGTGATAAAAACGGGTTGCAGGCTGTTGAAAAGCTTATCAATCCAATGGCCCTGCTATATCTTGATACGTCTTACGCAAATCATATTGTAGATTGGGAATTCAGGGAGGGGTTTCTAAAAGTTCATCCCGACAGCAGCGGGTGCTATATTTTTGGACTTCCCCATTACACTCTTGATATCGCCTCGAATACCAATAACAGGCATGCGGCTTCATTTCTTTTACGGTATTATTGTTCAATACCCAAACTTGCTAAATCCGATACGATTTTCCCGATATATGACCAGCTTTACAGGTTTCTGCCGGTGTTTGTGTGCCGGAAACCTTATAAAACGGTTCTTGAAAAGAAACTCAAATCAGATTTTGAAGATTGGAGCCATATTGCTGCATCGACGCCTCCCGTGAGATATCCCGATCCATCTGTTGAATATGACCGCTTCCTTAATATGAAACCTCTGTGTAAACGGCCCGATTCAAGATATGTTTCATTGATGATCGGGCTCTCCTTGCAACAGATGAAATCACCGGGCTTTGACGAAAACAGGATTAAAGATCTGAGACGGATGCAAACCTGCCTTAACAACTCAAGGTTTAAGCTGCCTGTTCTCACAGGGGAATACCCAATCTATACCGAACCTATCGAGACACAAATAATTCCGGCTGCCTGTGAATACAAGGAAATAAACCAGCTTGTCAGCGATAAGGCTGCAATGGCCCTCATCATCTCTTCATGGCTCACCAGGCATAACTTCAGCCAGCATATGCCTTACAGCCAGAGCAGGGTCCTTGTCAAGCGCCCAAACAAAGCTTATATTGAGATCTATTACGAATTTGGCATGCAGGCGCTGAGGCTTACTTTGCTT